>OBJA01000226.1_pt1 | contig 54282 bp, 50 predicted proteins | sample 1519751 | NCBI WGS metagenome assembly OBJA01 (sample SAMEA3881238, study PRJEB22517) | soil metagenome | biome: lake sediment; feature: soda lake sediment; material: sediment, water from around vicinity | place: India | collected 2013-12-23 | depth 3 m
ACAAGCACAGCATCCGCGTTGGCAAGCTGTATCGCGTCCTTTAAGTGTTCGAGCGTACCCGCCCCGCCCGAGGCGATCACCGGTATACGCACCGCATCTGATACGGCGCGTGTCAGGGCTATATCATATCCGTTCTTGGTGCCGTCTGTATCCATGCTGGTCAGCAGTATCTCACCCGCACCGCGCTTTTCGGCTTCCACGGCCCACTCCAAAGCATCACGCCCTGTGGCTACACGCCCGCCGTTGAGGTATACCTCCCAACCTTCATCATCAGCCTTTTTCTTGGCATCAATCGCGCACACAACGCATTGGCTGCCGAATTTCTCTGCTGCATCGCAGATCAGCCCCGGATTGTGCAGCGCGGCTGAATTCACCGATATCTTATCAGCCCCAAGCCGCAGCATATTTTTAAAATCATTAACGGTGCGCATGCCGCCGCCTACAGTCAGCGGAATAAAAACCTGCTCGGCCGTGCGCGCCACAACATCACTCATGATGCCGCGATCCTCAGACGAGGCAGTGATGTCAAGAAACACAAGCTCATCCGCACCCGCTTCATTGAACATCTTGGCCATTTCAACTGGGTCTCCCGCGTCACGAAGCCCCACAAAGTTGATGCCCTTGACAACCCGTCCCGCGTTCACATCAAGGCAGGGTATAATCCGCTTTGTCAGCATGTCTGCTTCCTCCCAAGTTCTATCGCTTGCCGCAAATCAATATCTCCGGTGTAGAGCGCCTTACCGATAATCACGCCTTGCGCGCCTGTATTGCATATATCCGCAACGTCCGAGAGCGTGCTCATACCGCCGGATGCGATGACTTGCATACCCGACTTTTCCGCCATCACGCGAACGGCCTTTGTATTCGGGCCGGTGAGCATACCATCACGCATGATATCGGTATAGACCACACTTTGTATGCCGCACAGCTTCATTTGCAGCGCCAGCGCAACGGGTTCCTCCCCCGTGTCCGTCGCCCAGCCGCGTGTGGCCACACGCCCGTTTTTGGCATCGATGCCCACGACGATACGCCCCGGATACTTTGCAGCAGCCTCTTTGGCCAGCATTGGGTTTTCAATCGCCGCCGTGCCGATGATGACGCGCCGGATCCCCATTTTGATGCGCTGATCGATATCCGCCATGCTGCGCACGCCGCCGCCCAACTGCACCGGTATGCTGACCGCCTGCAATATCTTCTTCACCGCTTCTTTGTTGGAAAACACGCCATCGAAGGCCGCGTTGAGATCCACAACGTGCAAGAATTCCGCGCCCTGGCTTTCCCATTGCTTCGCGATTTGCGCCGGATCGCCGTATTGCGTGGCTTTGTCCATCTCGCCCATCATAAGGCGTACGCACACACCATCTTTTAAATCTATAGCCGGATAAATGATCATTTGAGCCCTCCAAAGCGGCGCAGTATCGAAAGACCCGTGTCACCGCTTTTTTCAGGATGAAACTGAAGACCGAACACATTCTCTTTTTCAACAGCGGCAGTAAACAAACCGCCATACTCTGCCTTGGCGCTAATGTATTCTTCGGGCACACGCGAGGCCACGTACGAGTGCACAAAATATACATACTGACCATCCAAACCGCGCAGCAGCGCACCGCCGCATGCCTCAAGGCTGTTCCAGCCCATCTGAGGCACTTTGAGCGTCGGCGTGTCAAACGGCACCACCTCGCCCTCAACCAGCCCAAGGCCGTCGTATACGCCGTTCTCGAAGCTTTTGTCAAAAAGCAGCTGCATGCCAAGGCAAATGCCGAGGAAAGGCTTGCCCTTTTGTATTTCCCTTAAAATCGCCGCGCGTGTTCCCGATTCATCAAGACAGCGTATCGCGTCCGCAAAAGCACCGACACCCGGCAGCACGATATGGGACGCATCTGCCAATATGCCGGTATCGTCGGTGATGCACGCTTGAAGGCCGATGAACTCAAACGCCTTTTGAACGCTGCGCAGGTTACCCATACCATAGTCGATGATTGCGATCATGCGTTTATAAAACTCCTTTTGTTGAGGGTATACCGGACTGGCGCGGATCGGACTCCAATGCAAAGCGCAGCGCACGCGCGCACGCCTTAAACACCGCTTCAATCATGTGATGCCCGTTTGTGCCGTAAAGCACACCTGTGTGCAGTGTGATTTTTGCGCCCATCGCGAATGCGCGGAAGAACTCTTCAAATATCTGCGCATCCAGACCGCCCACAAGCGCTTCGCTGCACTGCACGCCGTATTGCAAATACGCCCTTCCCGAAAAATCCACGCTGGCAAAAGCGAGCGTTTCGTCCATCGGTATAAACTGCGATGCATAGCGGCTGATGCCCTTTTTATCACCCGCTGCCTGCGCAAAAGCTTCGCCGAGCACGATGCCTGTGTCTTCTATCGTGTGGTGCGCGTCAACGTTCAGATCGCCTTTTACCTTAAGCGTGATATCAAACAGGCCGTGCCGGGCAAAAAGACTGAGCATGTGATCAAAAAAGCCGATGCCGGTATCAATTGCGTATGTGCCGTCACCATCAAGCTCAAGGCACAGGCTGATCTTTGTTTCACTCGTGTTTCTTTCAATACTGGCGTTTCTCATCGCTACCTCCGAATCTCACCGATATGCTTTTCGCATGTGCGCCAAGGCCCTCCGCTTGTGCGAATCGTTCTGTATCCTCACGGCAAGCCGCAAGGCTTTCCCGATCATAATAAACGTAATTCACCGTCTTTGTAAAGTTATCCACCGAGAGCGGCGAGGAAAACCGCGCCGTACCGGATGTGGGAAGCACATGGTTGGTGCCCGCCATATAGTCGCCCAGGGGCTCGGGTGAATACGCACCCAGAAACACCGCGCCCGCGTTTTTGACCTTTGATAGATACTGCTTCGGATTGTCTGTCAGTATCTCAAGATGCTCGGGCGCATATGCGTTGGCAATTTCAAAGGCTTCATCGATGGATGCCGTCACCACGATTGTGCCGTAATGATCAACGGATTGCTGTGCAATCTGCTGTCTTGGCAGCAACGCGAGCTGGCGATCTATCTCTGCTGCGGCCTTTTGAGCCAAGTCTTTATCGGTCGTCAGCAGCACACTTGCGGCCTTCTCGTCATGCTCGGCCTGCGAAAGAAAATCCGCTGCCACAAAGATGGGGTCAGCCGTCTTATCCGCGATGATCAGCACTTCCGTGGGCCCTGCGATCATATCGATGCCCACCTTGCCAAAAACCTCACGTTTGGCCGCCGTGACATACGCATTGCCCGGCCCTGTGATCACATCCACCTTGGGTACGCTTTTCGTGCCGTATGCGAGCGCTGCGATCGCCTGCGCACCGCCGATTTTGAGTATCATGTCCGCACCTGCGATGTCGGCGGCCACCAGCGTCAGCGGCTCGATCACACCCGTTTTGCCGGGCGGTGTGACCATCACGATCTGCTCCACACCCGCGATTTTGGCGGGTATGATGTTCATCAGCACGCTGGAGGGATACGCTGCCTTGCCGCCGGGCACATACACACCCGCACGCTGTACAGGCAGCACAAGCCTGCCCGTCACCGCGCCGCCGTCGCTTCGTTCGTAACCCTGCCGCTTTTGCAGCTGGTGAAAAGCCGAGATATTGTCTGCGCTTTTTTTCAGCGTTTGCAGCAGCTCATCCGGCACAGCCTGATAGGCCGTTTGTATCTCCTGCTTTGTGACACAAATGTTATTAGCGCTCAGCGCGTAGCCGTCAAAGCGCTTTGTCAGCCCGAACAACGCCGCATCGCCGCTTTCGGACACGGCAGTGATGATGCCGCGTACGTTATCGGCAAGGCCTTCCTCGATAGCTGCCTTTCTATTCAGACGCTTCCAGAAGGCTTTGATATCCTTGGGATTGCCAGAATCATAAATGCGCATCATGTTTCCTCCACCGCCTGCTGTATGCGCGCAATCAGCGGCTTTAATACTTTGGCCTTTATTTTCAAACTCGCGCGGTTAACTGCCAGCCGTGCCGATACATCGCATATCTGCTCAACAATCACAAGACCGTTTTCCTTAAGCGTGCGTCCGCTTTCCACGATGTCGAGTATCACATCCGATAGGCCGAGCATGGGCCCAAGCTCCACGCTGCCGTGCAGCTTGATGCATTCGACGGACTCGCCCTTCTTGGCAAAGTGCCTGCGCGCAATTTCAGGATACTTCGTCGCCACGCGTTTGATCGACGTTGTCAGCGAGTTATCGCGCTTTGCCGGATAGCCCGCGATAGCAAGATGACAGCCGCCGAATTTGAGATCGGCCATCTCATAAAGCGGCAGATTCGCCTCCATCAGCGTATCCTTGCCAACGATGCCGATGTCTGCGACACCGTGATCCACATATGTGGGCACATCGGTGGGCTTAACCATGATAAAACGCACATCATTCTTTCTGTCAAAGAAGATCAGCTTGCGCGAATCTTCCTTCAGCTCGCTGCAGTCAATACCGCATTTTTCGAGCAGTACGATGGCTTTATCGGCTAAACGGCCTTTTGCGAGTGCAATGGTGATTTGCATGGCATCTCCTTATAAAACATGCAGGCTGCCGTCCGCGTCAAAATAAACCGCCGACTTGGCCTGCTTTTCTTGTTTGAGTGCGAGGAGCGCTTTTGTTGACAGTCCGGCTTTGAATACCGCCCGTAGCCCACCGGATCTTTGGGCTTCCGCATAACCAAACGCTGTGCCCGCATAAGCCGGGTCGCATGAGACAACGATATCTGTGCCGCAGCAGCCGCTCAAAAGCTCTTGGCGCTCCATTGCGATCATCACACGCTTGATGCCAAGCGCAAAGCCGGTGGCAGGCTCATACCGCCCGAACTTTGCCAGAAGCCCGTCGTATCGCCCACCGGACACCACCGGAAAGCCGATGCCCGTTGCAAGTCCGCGAAACACGATGCCCGAGTAGTACGCGATGTCATGCAGCAAACCAAAATCGATAGACAGATATTCCGAGAGGCCGTAGTCGCAAAGCAGATTATAAACGCTGCGCAGGTTTTCAACCGCCTGCGTGCATTCTTCGCTGCCAGACAGCGTGAGCGCATCGTCCAGCACTTCTCCGCCGCCGTACAGCGTGGGCAGTATGCGTATCTGCTCTTTGAGCGCTCCGTCAATATTCAGCGATTCGCAAACGTCATCGATCGCCTGCGCGTCCTTGGAATCCACAGCATGGCGCAGCGCATCGAGCTCGCCGTTTTCCAGCTTCAAATGATTCACAAGCGCCTTGAAATACTGCACCTGCCCCAAATCGATGGCAAAATCCTTAAGCCCTGCTGTAAGAAGCGCCTTGATGGCAAGCGCGATTATTTCCGCATCCGCAAAAACGCTGCCGTCACCGATCAGCTCAACACCCGCCTGCGTGAACTCTCCTGCCCGGCCGATGGCCGGCAAAGCCGCAGCGTACGAATTCTGTATATAGAAAAGCCGCTTTTCGCCCTCGGGCAGCTTTGTGGCCGCCACACGCGCGATGGGCACCGTTAAATCCGGCCTCAGCACAAGTATGCGCCCGTTCGAATCGACGAATTTGATCATGCTCTCCTGAATGTATGCACCCACACCGCTTTGGAACACATCATAGTACTCATAAGCCGGTGTTTCGATCTCGTCATAACCCGAGAGCACAAACTGCTTGCGCAGTGCGTCCTCAATATTCTTTTTGATGTAGCATTCGGCCGGCAGACAATCCTCTACGCCGTCCGGTACATGCATTTTGTATTGCTCCATATGCGTCGTCCTTTTATCGTTTTACTATGCTAAATCGCTAATACGGTTTCAGTATATGTATTTGTTCTTGTGTTGTCAAGTGCTGATTCATTTAATGATGGAATTCTATGTTATTTAGAATGATTGCTGCGATATAAAATGTTTAGAGAAAATCATTATTATCTTTCTTCATAATTTTCTCTTCTTGTCTTTGTTTTATGCTTATATGAATGTAAAGAGCAGGTGCAGATAGCCAGATTAGAGTAAAAACATTGAATCTATTTATTCTGTTTATCGCTAAAACCAATAACAAAATGCCCGTAATCACCCCAATGTATAGATAATATTTGTGCTCTTCAGGTTTTGCTGATTTTATTATTCCGATTATGCCCAATACAATGAATAGTGAGTTAAAAATCAATTGCATTATCGCCCTGACTGATGCCTTTTTCAAAGAATTGAAAGAAATACCGTATGCATCGATGGCAATCAAAATTAACACAATTGAGATTACTGCCATAAGAATAAACGTAGCGCTCGCAATTACCAAAACCGTTCTAGGTTTATTCATATTTACCTCCATTGTTTAGGGGTCTGTTAATGTCAGTAGTGTTGTATTCCATTTGCTAACTGACATCAAGACCGAGCACAAGGTTTTGGGTATCGTTTGCATGTGCCCTATGTGCATGCCCCGCAGAGATATCGCTGCACTCAGCATGACAGCGTGTTTTGTGTGGCATGTCATTCCGATCGTCAGCGAGGAATCCCAAACACATTGATGAAAGCGGCTGAAAAGCTATGATCAAGCAGCATGGGATGCTTCGCTGCGCTCAGCATGACAGCGTGTTTTGTGTGGCATGTCATTCTGAGCGTCAGTGAGGAATCCCAAACACATTGATGAAAGCGGCTGAAAAGCTATAGTCAAGCAGCATGAGATGCGCTTGCCTGTACCCTATGTGCATGCCCCGCAGAGATATCGCTGGCACTCAGCATGACAGCGTGTTTTGTGTGGCATGTCATTCCGAACGCAGTGAGGACTCCCAAACACATTGATGAAAGCGGTTGAAAAGCTATAGTCAAGCAGCATGGGATGCTTCGCTGCGCTCAGCATGACAGCTGCTCAATAATCTATTCTTGACAAAGCGCCAGCTTCTCGCTGCGGCTGAGCTTCTTTAATGCGCATTCGCGTTTCATTGCTTCATTTTTCGAATCAAACGTTTCCGTATAGAAAAGAGAAACGGGCAGACGGCTGCGTGTGTATTTGCCGCCCTGTCCCGCGTTATGTGCGCGAACGCGCCGCTCAATATCGCTCGTCCAGCCGCAATACAGGCTGCCGTCCGCGCACTTTAGTATATAGGCGTAATAATCCATATCAGCGATACAGGAACAGTATACCGAGCGTTCCCGGGCCGCAGTGCGTTGATATCGTCGGCGACGCATCGGTGACCATCACGTTATCAAAGCCGTACTTGTTTTGCAGCATGTCCTTGACATCCTGAGCGGCAGGTGCCAGGCAGTGCGTCACAAAGATGCGCTTTTTATCGATGTCCGCTGCCTTTTGCATCACCTGCTCACAGTATTTTTCGATATAATTGCTGCCGCGAAACTTCTGACCGGGCACAATTTCGCCGTTTACCAGTTCGAGCATCGGCTTGATTTTCAGTCGGCTGCCAACGATGGACTGAAGACGCGAGCAGCGCCCGCCCATGTAAAGGTATTTGAGCGTATCCACCACAAAGCTGGCCTGCACCTTTGAGCGTATGCGCTCGATATGCGCCGTGATTTCTTTGAGACTTGCTCCGGCCTGCGCCAGATCCCACGCCTCTAAAACAAGCAGACCGATGCCGGTTGACAGGCTTAATGAATCCACGATGGATATACGCTCTTTGTCAAACTGCTCCGCCGCCTTGAGTGCGCTTTGCATCGTGGCCGAAAGCTTGCTGCTGATACCGGTAAAGAAGATATCATAACCCTGATCGATCCACTTCTCGAACACCTCGGTAAACTGAAACTCGTTGACTGCCGCGGACTTTGGCAGCACGCCGGTTTCGTCTGCAAACTTGAATAGATCGGCGCTTTTTAAGTTCTGATCGTCCGGATACGCGTTATCGCCGAGTATGATGTGCAGCGGTACCCGCTCGATGCCGTATTCCTCAATCAAGCTGAATGGCAGATCGGCCGTGCTGTCGGTCATAATCTTGACTTTGTTCATAAATCGTTCTCCTATAACAAATAATAATGCCGTCTGTACGGTATACACGGTATTATATCATGACCTTGCGCGCTTTGTCCAAATGAGGTCATAGAATGCCGGATCGGTAATAAAGAAGCGCTTTGTTGCGAATACGCTCTTTTTCATGTATAATACGCTAGCAAAACGCTTGTCACAATGTGTATAAAGCTCATGCATATTTTGGAGGACTCATGATCAAAAAAATGCCGATGGTCGCGCTGCGTGATGTGATCGTCTTTCCGCATATGGCGCTGCATTTCGAAGTCGGACGGGACAAATCGATCGCTGCGCTGGAAGTTGCGATGGAAAATGACCAGATCATTTTTCTAGCTGCACAAAAAGAAAAGGACATGCACGACCCCAATGAAGACGATATCTATCAAGTGGGCACGGTGTCTAAAATCAAGCAGATATTAAAGCTTCCGGGCGATATCATTCGCGTCCTTGTATCGGGCTTGTACCGTGCGCGTATACACGCGTATACAGACACGACAGACTATCTTGAGGTGGAAACGCTGCAGCTTGATTATGAGCCGGTTGAAGATGATCAAATCAAACAGCAAGCCTTAAAACGCATGGTTTTGGGGCTGTTTGAAAAGCTGATTGGCATCAGCACCAAGGTATCGTCAGAAATACTCGCTTCTGTCACCGGTCTTGATGATTTGGGGCAGATGGCGGATGTCATCGCCTCGGGCGTGTTCTTTAAGCTTGAGGACAAACAGCGCACGCTCGAATGCATCGATGTTACGCAGCGTCTTGAGCTGCTCGTTGAAGTACTGACGAGCGAGCTTGAGATCACCGAAATTGAGAACGAGATACGCAACAAGGTGCGCAAGCAGATTGATAAATCTCAAAAAGAATATGTGCTGCGCGAGCAGATGCGCGCCATACAAAGCGAGCTTGGCGAAGCAGGCAGTGTGCAATCGGAAGCCGAAGAGCTGCGTGTGCGCTTGGCAGCACTTGATATCAGCGACGAGATACGCGAGAAGGCCGAAAAAGAGATTGCGCGCATGGAGAAGCTCTCCCTTGGCTCGCCCGAGCTTGGCGTGATACGCACCTATGTGGAGTGGATACTCGATCTGCCTTGGAATGTGATGACCGACGATAATCTGTGTCTTGAGCATGCGCGTGCCATTCTCGATGAAGACCATTACGGCCTCGAAAAGCTCAAAGACCGCATCATCGAATACATCGCCGTGCTTGCGCGCAAGAAAGACCTGCGCGGGCCTGTGCTTTGCTTTGTGGGGCCTCCGGGCACCGGCAAAACATCGGTGGCACGCTCTATTGCGCGGGCGCTAGGGCGCAAATTCGTGCGCACCTCGCTTGGCGGCGTGCGTGATGAGGCCGAGATTCGCGGGCATCGGCGCACATACATCGGCGCGATACCCGGGCGCATCATATCGTCAGTTAAACAGGCGGGCAGTCAGAACCCCGTTTTTCTGTTCGATGAAATCGACAAAATGGCAAACGATTTTCGGGGTGATCCGGCTGCGGCAATGCTTGAGGTGCTCGATCCCGAAATCAACAACACCTTCCGCGACCATTATCTCGACCTGCCGTTTTCGCTTGAACATGTGATGTTTTTAACGACGGCGAACAGCTACGACGGCATACCGGCGCCGCTGCTCGACCGCATGGAGATCATCGAGCTATCCAGCTACACCGAGCTTGAAAAAATCGGCATCGCCAAAAACCATTTGATTCCCAAGCAGCTTGGCAGCCACGGCCTTGATGAAACTGAGGCCGTCATCGAGCCTGTCGCGCTGATTGAGATCATCCGCCGCTATACGCGCGAAGCGGGCGTCAGAGAGCTTGAACGCAAGATCGCAACTGTCTTCCGCAAATGCGTGGTCGATCTGTCCGGCTCGGAGCGCAAACGCATCATCGTGCGCAAAAGCACGCTGGCACGCTATTTGGGCCCACCCATCTATACGATGGCGCAGTCCGAGAAGGAAGATCGCGTGGGCGTTGTCAACGGCCTTGCGTGGACGGCAGCGGGCGGTCAGACGCTTGTGGTTGAGGCGATCAAGATGCATGGCAAGGGCAAGCTGCTGCTTACCGGCAAGCTGGGCGAGGTGATGCAGGAGTCGGCAAAGGCAGCGCTGAGCTATGTGCGCTCTCTCAGCGCATCGCTTGGCATCAATGAGGATTTCACCGATACCACCGATATCCATATCCATTTGCCCGAGGGCGCGATACCCAAGGACGGCCCTTCGGCAGGCATCACAATCGCAACGGCGATTATTTCGGCTTTGTCGGGGCGCAGTGTGAAAAGCGGCTTTGCGATGACGGGTGAATTGACGCTGACAGGCCGTGTGCTGCAAATCGGCGGATTGAAGGAAAAAGCGCTCGCGGCACTCAAGATGGGCATCAAAGATGTGATCATACCCGTCGGAAACGAGAAGGACTTAAAAACGCTGCCCGATACGGTACGCAAAAACCTGCGCTTTCATATGGTATCCAATTTAGGCGAGGTTCTTGAGCTCGCGATCAACAAGGTGGAATAAATGCAAATAAAGAACGCGCGTTTTTTGACAAGCGTAAAGAACGATTACAGCGACACCGGCCTGCCTGAGATTGCCGTCTGCGGCAAATCGAACGTGGGCAAATCCTCGCTGATCAACTATCTGACCAAAAATTCAAAGCTTGCGAGAATCAGCTCCAGCCCCGGCAAAACGCGGCTAGTCAATTTTTTCGTCATCAATGAAGAATTCGTGCTCGTTGATCTGCCGGGCTACGGCTATGCAAAGGTATCCAAGAGCGAGCAGCAAAGCTGGGGCAAGATGATCGAGACGTACTTACAGAATACAAAGCGATTGCGCGCGATGCTGGTGCTGCTTGATATCCGCCATACACCCACGCAGAACGATAGAACCATGTTCGACTGGGCTTCTCATTTTGGTCTGCATGTGATTATCGTTGCCACCAAGGCCGATAAAATCGCTAAAACGAAGCGCCCTGCACTTCTTGCCGCGATAAAAAAGACGCTTCAAGTGGATTATCCCATCGTGGCGGTTTCATCACAAAACAAAATCGGTGCGGACGCGCTGCTGGACGAAATCGAAAAGGCACTGGCATGATGAATATATACGCGATCGGCGATCTGCACCTTTCAGCCGTTTCGGATAAACCGATGGATGTGTTTGGCAAGCATTGGGACGATCATTGGCAGCGCATACAGCAAAGCTGGCGCGATGCTGTCTCACAGGACGATATCGTGCTGCTGCCCGGCGATCTCTCATGGGCGATGCGGCTTGACGAAGCGCGGCATGATATCGATCAGATATGTGCCATGCCGGGCAAAAAAGTGCTGCTCAAGGGCAACCACGATTATTGGTGGAGCTCTCTATCAAAGGTCAAATCGCTTCTGTCGAATCAGACGTTTGCGCTGCAGAACAACGCTTATGTGTTCGGCGATTATGTGATTGCGGGTACACGCGGCTGGCTATGCCCCCAGAACAAGCAGTACGATTCAAGCGCCGACGAAAAACTTTATCTGCGCGAAGCCTCTCGGCTTGAGCTTTCATTGCGCGAAGCCCGCAAGGCCGCGCCCGATGCGCAGCTGATCGGCATGATGCATTATCCGCCGTCGGATGCGCAAGGCACGCCCAACCGTTTCACAGATTTATTCGAAGAATACGGTGCCGCGAATGTGGTTTACGGCCACCTGCACGGAGGCAGTATTTCAAGCGCGCTTTCCGGATGCTTGCGCGGCGTGCATTATTCGCTGGTTTCGTGCGACGCGGCGAATTTTGAATTGTTGCGTATCGTTTAGCTGCCCTGTGCGCTCAGCAGCGTATCCGATGCTGTGGCCTGCTGCGCGAAAACAAGCCTGATCACTTCCGAAATATGGCGCACACCCACAACGCGCACACCATCTATGCCTTGCGCGTCATCCATATTCTCATCCGGCACAATCACCATTGATGCGCCTGCGCGCTGCGCTGCTTCCACCTTGGCTTTCACGCCGCCCACGGCGCGTATGCTGCCGTTGATCGACATCTCCCCCGTCATCGCAACGCCCGGCAGCACGGAGCGGCATGTCACCGCCGAAAAAACCGATACAGCGATAGCCATACCTGCCGATGGGCCGTCAACCGGCGATCCGCCCGGCATATTGATATGGATATAATAATGTGTTGGGTTGATGCCAAAGTTTTTTTGCAGCGCGGTCAGCACGTTTTCGACCGAGCTTTTGGCCGTGCTTTTGCGGCGGAACTTCTTGCTTTCAAAGCCCATTTCCTCTTCATCGACAAGCCCTGTCACCGTTAGTGTGCCGGGTGTTGCCTTCACCGCAACTGTTTCGATCTCGATGATGGTACCGATATTGCTGCCGTATACGGCAAGCCCATTCACGCAGCCCGTGCCGCATGGCCCAAGCCGCAGCTGAGGCCTTTTTGCGTATTTGCCTGTTTCAATCACCCACAGCACATGATCCGTCTCAATGCCGTGCACGTTCTTCTCGCGTGCCACACCGGCTGACATCTGCACGATATTGACGGCGTCCCTGCCGTTGGCCGCATATTCGCCGATCAGCTCAGCCGCCTGTGCGCTGATGCCGTTGCCCGCACGCACAGCCGCGTTTTTGGCGATTGTGACCACCTCTTCGGGATAAAGCGGCCGAAAATAGATCTCCATGCAGCGCGAGCGTATTGCGGAGGGAATTTCTTTTGGTGATTTTGTTGTGGCACCCACAAGACGAAAATCGGCCGGCATGCCTTTAGAGAATATCTCATGTATATACGGCGGTATATTCTTATTTTCTTTGCTGTAGTACGCGCTGTCAAAGCAAACGCGCCGATCCTCTAGCACTTTGAGGAGTTTGTTGATGTGATACGGATGCAGCTCGCCGATCTCGTCCAAAAACAATATTCCGCCATGCGCGCGCGTAACCGCACCCTCCTTGGGCTGCGGCACACCGGCGATGCCATATGCCCCCGCGCCCTGATAGATGGGATCATGCACAGAGCCAATCAGCGGGTCGGCGATATTGCGTTCATCGTAGCGCAGACACGTGGCGTCTATCTCTATGAATTTCGCATCACGGCGGAATGGGGAACCGGCGCATAGCTTGGCTTTGTCCATCACAAGACGCGCCGCACACGTTTTGCCGATGCCCGGCGGCCCGTATATCAGCACATGCTGCGGGTTTTCTCCGCACAAGGCCGCTGAAAGCGCCATGATGCCTTCCTTTTGTCCGATGATCTCATCAAAGCTCTGCGGTCTTGTTTTCTCGGACAACGGCACATTTAATGAAATGGAACGAAGTCTGCGCAGCCTCTCCATTTGCGCTTTTGATTCACCGTCAAAGCTCACCTTCGTTGTGCGTCTCGTTTTCAGCTGGCTGAAAAAATAGATGCCGATGATGATGCTGACGCCCAGTTGTATCATGACGATCATTTCAGACATATCAATTCTCCTTGCTGCTTAGTATGCGAACATAGGAGAATTGTATACCTTGCGTTATCTGAACAGATCGATAAAACGGTCTGCTACGGTTTTGCCATTGCCGTTTTCTGCAGGCTGTTTTTCGATTTTTGGTTTTTCAATGCCGCTCGTCATCAATACATATTGAACGCTTTGCGGTTTGTTTTTATAGGGTGATGCAAATGAAACAGGCGGCGACTGATCCGTATTGATCAGCGAGGAATTGATGCCGTCTTTGATTTCTGAAAGACCGCTTTTGAATTCTTCCTGCGCGTCCATCAGCTCCTGCATGCCGCTTGGCAGCCGTTTTAAGTATCTGTACATACGCTGCATGCCCTGAGCGCTTTGCGAGACACCGTCCGTATAATCCGCAACACCGCTTCTCAATTCCGCAAATCCGGCCCGCAGCGGCTGTGCGCCTTGCGCAAGTGACATCACCGCGTCATCAAACTCAGCATAATCTAAGGCTGCCTGACTCACTCCCGCCATATAGGCATCAAGGCCGCCAGATGCGTTGGACAAATTGCCCGAGACCGATTCAACGCTGCCAATCAGCCCAAGCGTACCGGCCGCGAGCGTACGCACCGATTCGTCTTCGCTTGTGAGCAGTGACTGTGCGAGCGCCTTTAAATCGCCGCTTGAACCGCTAATTCCATTCAATCCCACGCTTATTCCTGATATGCCGCCGGATATTTCCGCACCTTTTCGCGCCATCTCCTGCAAGCCGCTTTTGATTGACGCGGATGCGGGTGCAATTTGCTCGGCACCGCTAAAATATTCGCTCAGCCCGTCGCCGTATTGTGACATTCCGGCCGTCAATGGCGAGCCGTTGGCCGCGAGCCTTCCGAGCCCATCATTCAATTCTTTAGCGCCCTTTGTCAGCGCGCCCGCGCCGCTCTTAAGCTCGGACATGCCATCAGCCATATCCCATGCCCCGTCTAACATCTCGCCGATGCCGTCCTCAAGCGCGTCAAAGTCTTCCGTAAACGCGCCCCACTGGCTGTTTACAAGCGCTATTGTGATCGCGTCCATCTCAAAATCGCGAATATCCGCCTCGATCACCAGCTCTCCGCTTTCCCCCGGCAATATCACATGGCTGACCGTCGCTGTGCTGCCGACTACAGCCGTGGATGCGCCGTTCGAGCTTATATTCTCAGCCTTTTTCATATTCATAGGCACGCTGATCTGTGTTGCCAGGCCGCTGCGTACATTTTCATTGCAAAGCACATTTGGCTTGCTTTGTATATGTATTTTCAGTCTGCCTGTCGCGCCGCTAAGATTCTCTGCCAATACATCTTTTCCGTCCAGATACCAGCGAATTGAAACCACGATTGGCAGCTCGCCCACTGCCGTCCCCTGGTAGTAAAGGCCGCCCTCAACATATTCATCTGGAAAGCTGATGCGATCACCCTCTATGCTTGGCACGCTTGTCGTGGAAAGATTTTTGATATCGGTATAGCTGCCATAATCGGTGTAGCTGCCTATCAGTCTGTTGACCACATAAACGTGCTCGACTTTGCCGCTTTGGTCAAGCCGCGCATAAACGGTTTCGCTTTTCTGCGCTGCGGCTGCGCTCATACCGCTGCCCAAAGCAATGGCCGCAGCGGCAAGTACAATGGCCGCAGCCTGTTTGATTCGGCGCAGCGCTTTCCCTTTGAATGGCCCGCGAAAACTGGTGTTATATCTCATGGCGTTTTCTCCTTTTAAACAGATTCATGTTCAGCGTGGTTTTTTGTATCGGTTTGTCTAGCAGCGTCAATAGCTGCGGCAGTACAAGCAGCGTCATCGCACCTGAAAGCAGACCGCCGCGTCCTATCAGCAGCCCTAGCTGTGCAAGTGCAGGCTGAGCGAATGTGCCTGCAACCACAAACCCGGCCGCCGAGAGCACAAATGCCGATATCATGATCGATGCACCCGCCTTTTCCGCGGCGAATTCGGCTGCGTCGCGCTTGCCCAGCGTTGCCCTTACTTCCTTATAGCTATTCGTCATCAATATCGCATAATCGATCGTTGCGCCAAGCTGTATGGCACTGATGACGATATAGCCGATAAAAATCATCGGCGTGCCTTCAAAGTACGGTACCGCCATATTGACCCAAATAGACGTTTGTATCACAAACAGCAGTATAAATGGAATCAGTATCGATCTGAACGTGATCAGCAATATGATACCGACAAACAGTATGGACAGCGTTGTCAGCAGTGAAAAATCTCCCGATGTGGCCTCTCTGATATCGTATATCACCGCAGACGCGCCCGTGACATAGTGCTCATCAAAATGCGCGGCGGCGGTATCCCGAAGATATTCGACTGTTTGCATCGCGTCTTCGCTCTCTATGCCGGACTCTGCCTCAATGATGTATCTTGAATAAGCTTCGCTCAGAAAATTCTCACTGACGCTCTCCGGCACCATTTGTTCGGGGACAGTGGCATCGATAAACGTATACAGCCCCTGCACGCTCTTGACGCTGCCATTGGCATTGATACCATCAGCGAATGCTGCCTGTGCCGCAGCGCTGCCACGGGGTACAAGCACCACAAAGGAGTTAACCGAACCAAACGTTTCATCAATTGTCTGGTTGATTTGCTCCTGATGTTTATCGCCCGTGCTGCTCGCAGAGTATAGAAAATCATTACGAGACTGCGCTAAGTATGACACGATGCATACCACGGCTAACACAGCCAGCACGGCATATCGCGCTTTTCCGCCCAGCTTTTTTTGAATACCCATAAGGCTCGGCAGAAAGCGCCGATGCTTGGTTTTATCAATCAGGCGCACACAACTGACCGTGAGTGCCGGCAAGAACAGCAGCACGCTGATCAAGCTGAAAAAGACACCCTTGGCCAGCACAAGCCCCAAGTCGCTCCCCATCGTATAGCTCATAAAAACAAGAGCGAGAAAGCCCACAATCGTTGTCATTCCGCTTGATAATATGGATGAGAACGCAGCTTTGAGCGCACGAACCATCGCTTTGGCAGGGTCCTTCTCTATCTGCCGCTCTTGCTCGAAGCGGTGCAGCAAAAACACCGAGTAATCCATTGATACGGCCAGCTGCAGTATGGCAGCGCAGGCGTATGTCATGTACGATATTTCGCCGAAAATGATGTTCGTTCCCATATTGATGACGATGGCGATGCCTATCGTAATCAAAAACAGTATCACTTCGCCGAACGAATTGGTCGTCAAAAAAAGTATTCCCAGCGCTATAGCAATTGCGAGTGCGATGCCGGTCCAGATATTGCCGCTGATCGCTTTGACATTGTTATACGCATCAACAGCGCTGCCGGCCAGCAGAATATCTTCCCCGCCATATTGCTTGATTGCATCTATCGCCTCAAACGTTGAGGCTGCGTAATCATCCTGCTCAAACACGATTTGCAGCAGCGCGTCATTGTCTATGTAGAAGGTTTGCAGAACATCGGCGCCAAGCAGCTCAATCGGCTTTTTCAGATCCGCAACATCGTCCAGCCAGATGATGTTTTTAATGCCCGGCAGTTCTTCAAGCTCTGCTTTGATGCTTAGCACCTCGGGTATGGTTTTGTTTTCAAGCATCAGCAGCGCTCTGCCATTGTGTTCAAACTGTGTTGTCAGTATATCGATGCCTTGCTTTGATTCAGAGCTTTGCGGCAAATAAACGGACATATCATAGTTCTGTCCGACGGCAGGAACCAACAGCGCACATAAAATAAACGCGACAATGAATAATATCATCATCCTTTTTCTTGTTTTAACGGTCGCACAAAATAGACGTTCCACAAGCTCTCCCAGATGCCGTTTTCTTTAAGCATAGGCATAAACAAAGGTAAAGTTCAATGACCTTTACGAAGGTTTATACTCACCTTTTCGGGTGATTTGTTAGCAATCAGCATTATTGATTGGAATTGTGTGCGCCGCCATTGCCGCCAAGCAGGTTGATCAGCTGCAGCCGGTTGGCTATATGGAGTTTCCTGTATATGCTTTTGATATGCGATTTGACCGTATTGACCGAAATATGCAGCTTTTCGCCGATATGGGCATTGGGCATTCCCTGTGCCAGCAGCTCAGCCACTTCAAATTCTCTGTCAGTCAGCTGGTATTTTTGCTTCAAATAGCGGCTTTGCGCGGATATGTCGATATCGCGGCCATAGTATTTAAAAAAGTAGGCTGATAAGTCAATGAACGCGAACAGTGAAAATGTGGCGTAGGACAAATGTGTAAGCTGAAACGCGATGTCGCGCAGCAGTATAAAATCGAGCACGGAATAAGCGATCTGCGGCAGAAACGCAATCAAAAAATACTGTGCCATACGCCGCTCGTGCGGGCTTTTGATGTGCCGGAACATCACGGCCAATGCGACCGCTTCTACAAAAAGCGCAAGTGAGCATAACGGATAAAAAGCCCATAGCGCATTCGCGATAGACTGTGTCAAATCTGCCCGGGAAATATACATCACGAGTATCGCGGTGACAATCAGCAAAACGCCGACAAGTGCTGCGCAGAATATGAAACCAATTCGCTTTCTTTTTGCAGGTATCGGGAACAGCTTAATCACATAATAGCATGTGGCGAGTATCGAAAGCATGATCAGCGCAATCACCAGCAGCGCAAAAAGCGGGGTCAGCCAGGATAGGCCATTATGTGTCACATCACCCGAGCGAACGGCTAAGCTGTACATATACGATATCAAAAGCAGCGCGGATACGGGCAGCAGCACCATCAATGTCCGCAGCGCAAGAGCATCCTTTGTCCGAATAAACATAATAACGGCAAACAAAGAGGCTGAAAACAGCAATGACGTCTCAATAAACTGTATAAAATCAAAGATGATATTCAATGATACCCCTCCGCATGAATGTATCAAAACTATACCATCAAAAGGCATGACTGCATAGCTTTTTAGCGGTTTACAAAAACAAATATTTGTATAGCAAAAAAGAACGAGAGGCGTCGTTCTTTCTTGCCGTCAGTTTTATATTGGGGTAGGGGCATTGTGCGCATTTTTATGGCTCCGTATATGTCACATGAGCCGCGTTATTGGTGATCATTTTGCCGTCCAAATAGCAGACCGTAACAGCGAAGCTGCATGTCTTGCCGGGCTCATAGCCTGGAAGACAGGTGATATCGTTAACCGAATGGCTCATCGTATCCACATTTGTGATACAGGCTATCCATTTGTTTTTCGGATACTTCGGGCTTTGATTATTGAACGAATAGACCACTTTGTAGAAAATAAAACCACTGGTATTGACTTTATTCCAACTCAGATTCACAGATTTGCCATCCAAGCTGGCGCTTATATCCGTACCTTCGTACTGCGGCGCTTCTGGCATCGTGAGCGCAATGGCGTTGCCTGCTGTTTTGATGTTGTGATTGTCATAAAGCACGGTAATCGAGAAATAGCAAATAGCACCGGGCGCGTATCCGTCAAGCTTTGTAACGTCGATTGAACAGCTGCGCTTTTTCTTATCTGTATAGTATTTGATGTAGCCGTCGTCAGGATACTTGGGATTGGGGTTGCTGAAAGAATACACCACCTTATACCCGCAGAAACCGGTTTGAGACGCGCTTGTCCAGCTTAGCTTTGCATATTTGCCGCTTATTTTGCCGCTGATCGCGGCGGCTTTGTATGCATCCTGTACTGTTTCCGGTGTCGGGTTTGGAGTCGGGTCTGGTGTCGGGTCTGGTGATTCCTTTTCCGGCACCTTAAGGCGAACAACGCCGCCCATTGCTTTTGTGCCGTCACTGTAAAGATAGGTGACGCTGAAATAGTAATGCTTTGCGGCTACAAGACCGCTATCCCCCGCATGGAACGAAGCGCTTGTTCTATCAGCATCGGTGACAGACTTGATACAGCTGTCATCAGGATAGATCGGGTTCTCGTTTTTACGCGAAGCAACCACCTTGTATTCTGTAAACAGAGGCGAAGTGTCCTTATCCCAACTGATGATAATCTTGTCACCGCTGATCTTGCCCGATACCTGTAGCTGCACTGGCTTTGGCGTGTTGGCTGGTGTTTCTGTCGGCATCGGACTCGCTTCAACCGTTGAGCTTGCGCTTTTGTGAACCACATTGCTTAGCTTCTTGATGCCGTTTTGTCCATACTGTACGGCAATGGCATAGTATTTGCTTTCGCCATCTTTGGCTGCGCTTTTTGCGTTCAAATCATGAGACAAAGGCTGGCTGCCATTCGAATGAAATGTGTATGTGTGTATCACATTGGCAGTCATATTCTGAATATCCATAATAGAATCGCTCTGCAGCACCTGATAGATAACCTTGCCCGTGTAGCCCATTGCGGAAAAATCCAGTGCTGCCCATTCAAGAACTGTGCTGTCCTCCTTCTCGGATAATGCGATCACGGGTGCGCAGTAGTTTTGTTGATTCATCTGTCTCATGCGGTCGAATACATCACTGACGCTGTCGCCCTCTTTCACATTTTTGTCCTGAACCATCAGTCCGAGCATATAAAGACCGGCGGATACGCGGCGCTGATCAGCGATTGTTTTGTCTTCAATCGTACCGGATACGATGAGCAATTCGACAGAATCACCGAACAATTCATCAAAAAGCGACTGCATATCTGCAAGCTGCGGCACCAAATCGTCATCAAGGCTGCCAAAGCAGCCAATCAAAACATACTGCAACTCTTCGCTGCTAAGCAGGTTATTGTCTCTTGCCGCATATATGATAGCCTTTATCGACTCGATGACCGACTTGCCATCAATAGAAAGTTGCTCTATCATGTCCGTTGCTTCATCGTTCTGTGCGAAAACACCAGTCACGCGGCCATGCTCATCCACCGAAATACATAAGCTCGGATTGATATCTATTGTGTAATAACCACTGGCTGTTTGATTGTGATCGACCGGAACAATGGAATTGACGATTAACAATAAGCATGCGAGCGCCGCCACAGCAACGGCGGCAAAAATAGGCGCTTTGCGAAGCAACCAAGAATAACGGCTGTCTTTTTTTGCAACACTTCTGCAGGCCTCAATCGTGCTCCTGATAAGCTGGTCGGCCGGCTGTGCTTCTTTGAGTGAGATATGATTCAAATATTGGTCTATGCTATTCATATATCTCACACTCCAATACGTTTCTCAATTTGCGTTTCGCTGTGTTGATGCGCGACTTGACAGTTCCTTCGGGAATGCGCAATATATATGCGATTTCCGCGTATTTGAGTTGCTGATAATAATAAAGCATGACAGGCATTTTTTGATCTTCTGGCAGCTTATCGATACCCGCAACCAAAATGGACTGAATATGCTTTCTCTCCACCTGATCTTCCACCGATTCATCTGTGCTTGCAGATGTCAGTATGTATTCTTTTGCATGAGTCGATTTAAAATCTTCTCTCATGACTGTTTGCCTTATTGCTCGCTGTCTGTAATTATCCCTATACTGATTGACACATATTTTAAAAAGCCATGACCGAAACGCCTTGTGATTGTACTTTGATGCATTTTTAACCGCCTTGATCCATGTTTGCTGAAACAAATCATCAGCATCCTGTGCATGAAACGACGACAAGCGGAAACAGAAGTTATACAGCTCATTTCTGTATGCTTCAACAAGCATGCTCAAAGCATCCATATCTCCCTGCGAAAAGGAGACGCCTAATTCGTCTATCGCCTGCACAATGCATCCTCCCACAACATAATAAACGTTTATGCGACAAAAAAGTTCATTTATTTTCGTAATTATAGAAAAATATTATCATAAATCCAATCATGCAGATAGTGCTCACACAAAAAGAGCCGCAATCTGCAGCTCTTTGCTTATCGGAAACCATCGGATTTCCACATTCCACCGGTTTATGCACCAACCTTGTTCTGCGCATCATTTAAAACGGCGCAAAACCGCAAGGGTTAATATACACGCGTGGTATCGGATGCATTGGTGAATGGACGTACGTTGCTTTTTTCTTCGCCGACCACATGCGTCACCGCTTTATAAATCGATTCACTGGCCTTTTTCAGGCTGCAAAGCCGCTTGTAGCAGCCTTCAGCAGCTGCTTTGATATGCTGCGCTTCACGATGGGCCTGCTCTATGCGTCTGTTGGCCTGCGCTTCGGCCTGAGCGAGTATCACCTGCGCCGTTTCCTCTGCCCTGGTCATGGCAGACGCAATATAGCGTTCGTCATTTTTGTACATCTCAATCAGACGGGATAATTCTTTGTTTTCGCTGCGCAGCACCACAATCCTTTCCTTTTGGCTTTTTAAGCATTGTTCGTAATCATCCCTCACCTTTTGCAGCAGTATGTCTACATCTTCGGCATTATATTTTCCCATAATGCTCTTTTTCAGCTTGTCCATTAAGACCACCCTCCTTTATAAAAAAGAGTAACACCGCCCGAATCAATAAACTTGTCGGACGGTGCGTTTGCTTGCGTCTTATTTTGCGGTTGTTACCGTATTAGTTGGACCACAGCTCAAGCATGCTTTTTTTGAGATCAAAAAGCCTTTGTGATAAGTCGACCTTGTATTCCTGCGGGTTCACGATTCTCTTGATCTCATCCCAAAACTCGCCAAGGCTTTGCTTTGCGTGCCGCTGTATCTGCATCAGTGAAGGCGACTGATAAACCTGCTTGCCGTCAACGAACACAGGTATAAGCAGCTCTTTGACGTGATAGTTGCTGAGCTTCATGCGTTTCCATGTGTCAACAGGATGAAAAATAACGAGCGGGCGCGATTCGTCGATCACCTCATCGTCCAGCATAATCAGATCCGCTATCGTTTTGCCCGTGGCATTGTCATAGATGCGTATCAGCTTCTTATAGCCGGGGTTGGTGATTTTTTCAACGTTGTCGCTCACCTTAATTTTGGGGATGACATTGCCGTGCACGACTTCTCCGGAGAGCTTATACACACCTCCAAGAGCCGGACACCCATCGCTGGTGATCAGCTTTGTGCCCACGCCCCATGCGTCAATACGCGCGCCCTGAAGCTTTAGATCGCGTATCAGCCACTCGTCGATATCGCTGGAAGCGAAGATCTTGGCCTCGGGGAAACCGGCGGCATCCAGCATTGCACGCGCCTTTTTGCTCAAATACGCAAGGTCGCCCGAATCGAGCCTGATGCCAACCGGCTCATGCCCTTTTTGTCGCAGCTCCTCAAAAACCTTAATGGCATTGGGAACGCCGCTTCTGAGCGTATCGTAGGTATCCACCAACAGCATACAGGTGTTGGGGAAAACCTCGGCGTACGCCCGAAAAGCATCGATCTCATTTTCAAAGCTCATCACCCAGCTGTGGCCGTGTGTGCCCTTGGCCGCGATGCCGAACATCTCGCCCGTGAGAACGTTGGATGTGGACACGCAACCGCCGATGATGGCCGCACGCGCACCATAAATACCGGCATCCGGCCCCTGTGCGCGGCGCAAGCCGAACTCGATCACACTGCTGCCCTCTGCCGCGTATACCACACGTGATGCCTTTGTCGCGATCAGCGTTTGATGATTAACGATGTTGAGCATCGCCGTTTCGATCAATTGTGCCTGCATGATCGGTGCTTTGACGCGAATCAACGGCTCATACGGAAAAACCACTGTGCCTTCCATAACCGCGTAGATTTCACCCGTAAATTTAAAATTGCGCAGCAGCTCTAAGAACGATTCATCAAACAGCCCCAGCGAGCGCAGGTAAGCGATGTCATCATCTCCAAAGTGCAGGTTGTTGATCAGCTCGATCACCTGCTCAAGCCCTGCCGCGATGGCATACTCGCCCGAGCCTTTTGTTTTTCTGAAAAACAAATCAAATACCACGGTTTTGTGATGAAGATCACGCTTGTGATATCCATACATCATCGTCAGCTGATACAGATCCGTCAGCATTGTCAAATTACGCATATCGCCTGTTTACGACTCCTTTTTGGTATCAGCAGACTTATTCTTGGCTGACTTTTTGGGCTTATCGTCTTCTGCATTCTCAGCCATTTGCTTAACGGCCGACTTTTTCGCATTCTTTTCGGCTGCTTCTTCGCCCTTTTTCGTCTCGGCCTTTTTCTGTCTTGTTTGAGATGCCGGCTTATTGTCCGTCTTCATATCGCCGGTTGTATCAGCTTTGGTGTCGTTTTCGTTTTTATCTTCCGCGTCGGTATCGGTCTTTATCCTGCGTTTGGATTTCTCGGCCCGGTAAGCCTCAACCTGCTCGTTTGTCCAGCTTAAGCTGTAGAAGCCATCGTATACCGGCAGCTCTTTTTGCTTTTTGGACATCAGCACGATATAGAGTATGCCGCCGACAAACAGCACCGCGCTTAAAACCTGAGATACGAGCATGCCGCCCGCCTCAAGGCTGTCCAGACGCAGCGGCTCGATGAAAAACCGACCAAGACCGTAAAGCGACAGATACAGCGCAAACACGCCGCCCCGCACTTTGATTTTCTTGCGAAGCAGCATCAGTGCAGCAAAAACCAGCACATTCCACAGCGATTCGTAGAAAAACGTGGCCATATGCCACTGACCGCCAATCTCAACACCGGCCGGAAACCATTGCCACGCGGCATCGGTGATGGCGCGGCCATACGCTTCCTGATTGACAAAATTGCCCCAGCGCCCGATCGCCTGCGCGATGATGATACTGGGCGCCGCAATGTCGAACAACGTACCCGCCGATACCTTGCGCCATTTGCCGAATATCAGAGCCGCTACCGCGCCGCCGATTACCGCGCCGTATATCGCAAGGCCGCCGTGCCAAATCGCAATCACGTCAAAAAAATCTTTATAGACAACATAATCGGGTGAAAACACCACATAATACACGCGGGCAAAGATGATGCCGAGCGGTATCGCTAAAAGCATGAAGTCGAGCACCATTTCAGAGCGGTAGCCTCTTCTCTTGGCTTCCCTCACACCAAGCGCCACAGCGATAATCAATGCTGTCGCGATGATGATGCCGTACCAGTACACGTTGATGCCGTCCCCAATGGGAATGGTAAACGCCACTTTGTTAATCATATGAACCTCCGTCTAAGTCAAAATAACTGTGCTTATTTAATCATGCTCTGTATTTCGAGTGCGAACGAGCCCGCCTGTTCTTCCACAGACTCCAATATCTCTTCATACCGCGCAAAATCGTACATCGAAAAACCATCCAGCAGCACGGATTCAAACTTTTCCACATTGCAGCTTTTCATTTTTTCTGTCACTATGGCGTTTTTGGCCGCATTATATGCATCTGAAAGCGCATAGAAAACCTGCTGATTCTCCACATCGCCCATACCTTCGATCTGCGGATATACAGCCGCGAGCACATCACAATAACCGCGGATCACATCAAACGGCACCGGATTGACACTTGAGCCGTCGATGAAAAAATCGTCCTCAACCCTGTGCGGCGAAAGCACGCCCGGCACAGCGGCCGCACAGCGCACGGCACGTCCCACATCACCGTCGCTAAACAGCACAGCTTCTCCCGTTATGGCATTGGCCGCAACAACCTTAAGCGGAAAATACAGCCGGTCGAAAACCTTGACGGGCACTTTCATCTGATAATATTCTTCAAGTCCCAAATCGTCGAGTATCCCGAGCCTTGAATCCTTCACCTTAGCGGGGTTAATGGGGCGCTTGGTGCCCGGAAAAGTGACCTCGTGCATAAATTCGAGCATATCCTCGCTTTCCATACCGGCTGCATACATCGATGCCACCACAGCACCGATGCCCGTACCCGATACGATATTGGGCTTGATGCCGAGCGATTCGAGCGCCTTTATGTACGCGATATTTGCGAGGCCTTGTGCGCCGCTGCCGCCAAATGCGATACCCAGTGTTTTAGACATAAATTTTTCTCCTTTATTAAACAATCTTTTTGAGCGATTCAATAAATGCGTCCTTATATGCCTGTGCCTGTTTATAGATCATTTTGTATTTATGAAACGCCATCGTGGCCGCTTTGTCAAACGACGGCCTCTCAAAGATATCGACGATACAGTCTTTTCGTTTGGCAGCTATCAGCGCCTCATGCGTGGCCGCCCACGTTGCGCGCAGCGCATTCTTGGTGGACAGCGAGAAGTTGTTTGGCCGCACAAGAGATACATCGATCGCGATCAGCACATCACACTCGCTGCGTATGATATCAAACGGCACGACGTTTGTCGCACCCCCGTCCACATAATACGCATCGTCCACAAGCTGCGGCACAAATACATTCGCAAAGGCGATGCTGCCCATCAGCGCCGGCAATATGTCACCGTGCTCAAACACTTTTTCCTCAAGCGTGTGAAAGTTCGTGGCAACGATTTTCAGCGGTATATCCAGCTCTTCAAAGTGCTTTTTGGGCAGTGTGCGCTCAAAATAGTCCCGCGCAAACGAAGCAATCAAACCGCCCTTTTTTCCCTTCCTCATCATCTTCAGTATGCTGCGGCGTTCTGTGCTAAAAAAGCTTTCAAGCAGACCGTATATTTCTTTGGTCGTCATACCGCCCGCATACAGCGCACCCACAATCGCACCGCTGGATGTACCCGATATGATCTGCGGCTGCAAACCGCACTCCTCCAATGCCTCAAGGTAGGCGATATGCGCAGCACCACGCACACCGCCGCCGCCAAGAGCGAGGCCGATTTTCTTCATACTCTCACCATTTGCCTTTACTATACCACCATGCATTCATGCCGTAAAGTGATTATGACTACAAAAATCGGCTTGCCAACAACACAGGCCGATGCTTCATTTGCGCAAAATGGCTGTTCATAATATAATGGATTCATGCTATGATACGCGTTGGCTGCATACCATTTTGACTGTCAACAGCGAATAAATAAAGGGGTTCTCAAATGATTAAACTGCGCGATATTGCGTGCTTTATATTCGACATGGACGGCACCATCTATCTTGGCAGTCAGATACTGCCCGGCGCGAAAGAACTGCTGGCGCTGCTTTGTGAGCGCGGTATCTGCTACCGCTTTTTCACCAACAACTCGTCGCGCTCTCCCGAAGACTATGCTAAAAAGCTAGAGGCATTGGGATTGGGCAGGCAGCCGCGTGTCATCACATCCGGCGATGTGGCCGCCGATACCATTATCCGCACATTCGGTGATGCTGCGCGCGTTTATGTGGTGGGAACAAGCGCGCTCAAATCGCAGCTTGAAAGCTATGGCATTAACTGCACCGATGAAGAGCCTGCTTGTGTGCTTGTGGGCTTTGACACAGAGTATGATTTTGACAAAGCCAGCCGCGCAGTGGCGCTGCTGCGCGAAGGTTTGCCGTATCTGGCCACGAACATCGATGCGGTGTGTCCGCTTGAGGGCGGCGCTGTACTGCCCGACTGCGCCAGCATCTGCGCGATGCTCAGCCATGCGAGCGGACGAAAGCCGCAGTATTTGGGCAAGCCTTTTTTGCAGACCTCTCAGTATATTCTGCGCGAGACAGGCGTTGCGGCGCATCAAACGGCAGTCATTGGTGATCGTCTTTATACGGATATGCAGTTGGCACTGGATAACGGCATGTGCGCCATTGGCGTGCTCAGCGGGGAGATGACGCGTGAGGATATCGCAAAAAGCCAGAATCAGCCGCAGTATCTGTTTGATAACGTGTATGAATTGTATCGGCAACTTTTATAAGTTGTCATGAATGAGGCTGATCTTTGATATGCTATTACAAACACGAAAGGACAATGGATGATGAAAGCGATTGCAGTAAACGGCAGCCCAAAACCGAAGGGCAACACCTACACCTTGCTTAAAACAGTGATGGATGAACTTGAGGCGCATGGCATACAAACGCAGATGATACAGGCTGGCGGACGCGATATACACGGCTGCATCGCATGCGGACGCTGCCGCACAGGCGATCAAATGCAATGCGTGTTTGATGACGATATCGTCAACGAATCGCTGCGGATGATCAGCGAAGCGGACATACTGCTTCTTGGCTCTCCTGTTTATTTCGGCGGCATTACCGCGCAGATGAAGGCGTTTATCGACCGCGTGGGATTTGTCGGAAGGCCGCACAGGCTGCTCGCCGGAAAGCTGTGTGCCAGTGTCACGGCAGTCAGACGCAACGGCGCGCTGAGCGCATTTAACGCGATGAACAACCTGTTTACAATCGGCGAAGGCATCGTCGTTAGCTCAAGCTATTGGAATCAGGGCATCGGCGGCGCGCCAGGCGAAGTGCTGTCTGACGCCGAAGGCATCGAGACGATGAAAACGCTGGGGCGCAATATCGCACAGCTCGCAATAAAGCTGCAAGCGAATAAATAATTATCTTCAATATTTGCTCACCTTCAGCGCGCGCATTGCATTGAGCACCGCGAGCAAGGCTACGCCCACATCGGCGAATACGGCCTCCCACATAGAGGCGATGCCGCCTGCGCCCAATATCAGCACGGCCGCTTTGACGCCAAAGGCGAGCATCACGTTCTGCCACACGATACGGCGTGTCTTTCGTGCAATCCGTATCGCGCTGGCAAGCTTTTGCGGCTCGTCTGTCATCAGCACCACATCGGCGGCTTCAATCGCCGCGTCACTGCCAAGGCCGCCCATGGCGATGCCCACATCAGCCCGGGCGATCACCGGCGCGTCGTTGATGCCATCGCCGGCATACACAACGCTGCCCTTCGTCTTTTTCTTGGCGATAAGCGATTCGAGCATTGTGACTTTCTGATCGGGCAGCAGCTTGGCGTATACCGCATCCAATGATAGCTGTTCGCCGACTCGTTGTGCGGCAGCCTCACTGTCGCCCGAAAGCATCACGATATTTTTGACACCTTGGCCCCGAAGCTGCAATATTGCATTTTGGGCATCGTTTTTGATTTCATCAGCTATTTCGATAAAACCCGCATATGTGCCATCAACAGCGATATGCACCTGTGTGCCATCGCCGCTCGTTGCTGCGTGCGCAATGCCGTTATTGTGCATGAAAAGCTGATTGCCGACCAGCACTGTGCGGCCTGCCACATTCGCCCTGATGCCCTGCCCCGCGGCCTCCTGTACGTCTTTCACCTTCTCTTTATCAATATCATTCCCATAGGCCTCTTTGATCGATTGCGCAATCGGATGATTAGAATAGCTCTCCGCATGGGCGGCAAGCTCAAGCATTTCTTGATCGGTCAAAGAGCCTGTCGCAACTGTTCTTATCACACTGAATACGCCTTGCGTCAATGTGCCTGTCTTGTCAAAAACCACGGTATCCACACGCGCAAGCGCTTCAAGGTAGTTGCCGCCTTTAACCAGTATGCCAGCTCTCGATGCGCCGCCGATACCGCCGAAAAAACCAAGGGGAATCGATATCACGAGCGCGCACGGGCACGACACAACCAAAAACACCAGTGCGCGGTACAGCCAGACCGAAAAAGCATCTCCCGTCAGCAGCGGCGGCAGTGTGGCCAAAGCGACAGCCGCCAGCACCACGGCGGGCGTGTAATAGCGGGCAAATCTTGTAATAAAGCTTTCCGCGACCGCTTTTTTGCTGCCCGCATTCTGCACCAAATCCAGTATGCGCGAAACAGTGGATTCGCCGAAGGATTTCGAAACGCTGGCCTTGAGCAAGCCGTTTAAATTGATAGAGCCGGACAGCACATCACTGCCTAGCGATACGTCTTTGGGTATGGACTCGCCCGTCAGCGCCGACATGTTAAGTGAAGAAGCACCTTGTATCACAATGCCGTCAAGCGGCACCTTTTCACCGGGTTTTATGATGATGATGTCCCCGATATTGACCGCATCGGGATGAACGCGCACTGTATCCTCACCCTTTTGCAGGTTGGCATAGTCAGGCCGAATATCCATCAGCGCGGCGATGGATTTTTTCGAGCGGTTTACGGCCATCGATTGAAACAGCTCTCCGATTCTGTAAAAAAGCATCACGGCGACGGCTTCGGGATACTCGCCAATCGCAAACGCACCGATTGTTGCGATGCTCATCAGAAAATTCTCATCAAATACGCGTCCCCTTAATATGTTGCCGCCCGCCTTGAGCAATACCATTGCACCAATCAGTAAATAGCTTGCGATATAAAACGTGATATTGATCCATTTTTCAAAATCGAAAATCAGCGCGATGACAAATAAAGCAGCACCGATGCCCCATAAAATCAGCGTTTGAGTCTTTTTATTATTTTCACAGCCATCGCAGCAATCTGCGCATGGAACCGTTTTTCTCGTTTTCATTGCTCTGCCTCTTGTTGCTATTCTTCAATGTGATCAAGCCCTTGACTGAATATCTGCCGCACATGCTCATCGTCGAGCATATAGTACACAACCTTGCCTTCTCTTCGGTACTTGACGAGCTTGGCTTGCTTGAGTATGCGCAGCTGATGTGATATGGACGATTGCGTCATGCCAAGCAGCGTTGATATATCACAGACGCACATTTCCGATTCGGACAGCGCCCACAGTATCCGTATTCGGGTTGAATCGCCGAACACCTTAAAAAGCTCGGCCAAATCATAGAGCATTTCCTCCGGCGGCATTTTATTTTGAACACTGCTGATCACATCCGCATGAATCACGCTGCACATGCAGCGCGGCTCTTTGTCGCTATTCATATCGCACACCTCATATCATATGCATTACTGTTCATATGTTCATATATATCATGCTGGTCGTCTGTTGTCAATGTTCTTTGAAAATAAAAACCGCCCAATTAGAGCGGTGTAAAACTCATAATATATATGCTTGTGCAATAGCCTGCTATCGCATGGCTTCTAGCATCTCATAAAGCCGCGGTGCCACGCGTTTGAGTGAAAACGGCTTGAAATTTCTGTCCACAAAAACATGATCGGTCTGCCCTTTGGCAATCAGCACCGCATCCTTCTCGCGCAATATTTCATAGGCGAATCTGATTTTGATGACACTCAGCTCCGTAACCGATACACGCACGGTCAGCACATCGTGATAATACGCGGGATGATAATATTGGCACGTATCGCTGACAGGTGCCAGAAAAAAGCCCTGCTCCTCAATGTCCTTGTAGCTCAAATCGCATTGATTGATGATCGCTTCAAGCCCGATGTCGAACCAGTTGAAATAATTGGCGTGATGGGCAAACCCCTGACGGCCAACCTCGCTGTAACGCACGCAAATTTTTGTCTCAACCGTTTTCATTTGCCCCCCTTATCGCTAATAGCCAAGGTCAATCAAAATCTCTCTGGATAACTTTGCTTCCGAGGCAAGCACAAGCACCTCGTATGTATCGCCGCCGCTTCTTGTTTGGGCAGTCACATTACGCAGCTTGACGAGAATACCCTCGGCTTCAAGTCCTTTTTGCATGGCCAATGCCGTTTTTTTCGTACCGGCCATGCCAACCACAACCCACATACCATAGCCCTTCTATGCGTCAGTTTTTCCGGAAATAACCGTCCCGAAAGCGGTATTAAGCTGCGCTTTACCGCGTATTTTAATCGCCGAAGTGTTTTCGGTAAACTGCGCGATCATCACTTCACCGTTGTCAAGCTTCTCAGTGTGATGAAAACGCGTGTCCTTGCCGCGCGTCATGCCGATGATGCTGACGCTGTCTTCAAGCGCCTTGATGATGACATAGCCTTGATTGTATTCCTTTTCCGTATCCATTTATCCACCCCGTTTTTCTTAGTCATATACTACCATAATGACATAACCACTTCAATAGACCACCGAAATTTCACAAAAGTCTCACTGCCATTTTTTATGGCTCAGCAAAGGCATCCGTTTGCAGAGGTGATGGGATGCGCTGGCCTGTGCCCTATGGGCATGCCCGCAAGGGGGGCGCTGGCGCTTTGCATGACACAGCCGATGCGAAATAGCCGCCCTTTATTTCACCACCACATTGTCGCTGCCGAACGCCGCATTTAGATTTTGTATTAACGCATCGGTCAGCGTCACGGCAAGCCTGCCGCCGGCTCTGAATTTCTTCCCCGTCTTTTCGAGCACCACCGATACGTCATCACACCCGGGCGAGGCCTTGAGGATTCGTGACAGGCGTTCTGTGTCCTCCCCCATATCGGCGGGTATGCGCACATACAGCTTTTTGCCTTCGTATTTTTGATCCTTCTCGATGTATGCACGCACGTTGTCCACCAGCAGCTGCGGCGCTTCACCCTCGCGTATATCCACCTTGCCCGATACCAAGACGACCGTATCGTCCACCAGCAGCGGCTCCACCTTGGTGAATACGCTTGGGAAAATGACAAGCTCGATCGTGCCGAAAAGGTCTTCTAGCAGCGCGTTGGCCATCATCTTTTTCAGCTTGGTTGTCCGGCGGCGCACACCGCTTATTATGCCGACCAATTCGACATTGCGCGATTCAAAATAGCGCGCCGAATCGGCATCGTCCACCGCGGATAATATCTTGAATATGTTGATATCCCTGCCGTCCAGCACTTTTTTTAAGCTATCGAGCGGATGGCCTGAGAGATAAACGCCTGTCGCGAGCTTTTCCATCGCAAGCAGCCTTTCCCGCTTGTATTCGGGTATCACAGCAAAGTCGTCCGTATCGCCGGACATTTGTGAATCCATCGAATCAAACAGCGAGACCTGGCCGTCTATGCTCCTGCGTTTGGCATCCTGCGCGGCTTTGAGCACGCGGTCGCAAACGGCCATTAGCTGTGCACGCTTAAGACCAAGGCTGTCAAAGCATCCGGCCAGTATCAGCCCTTCGAGCATCTTCTTGTTGATGATGCCTGCCGTCCGGTTGATAAAATTGCGAAAGCTGGTATAAGGCCCGTTTTGACGTTCGGTGACAATTTCCTCCGCAGCGCGTCCCACATCACGTATGGCCGCAAACCCAAAGCGTATGCCGCCCTGCTGCGGCGCAAATAAATACTGCGATGTGTTGATATCCGGCATGTGGATGGGTATGCCATTGCCTGCGCAGTACTGACTGTAAGCGGAAATCTTGTCGGGCGTGCCGATGAAGCTGTTGAGCAGCGACGTGAGATATTCAACCTTGTAATGGCACTTCAAATAGGCCGTATAATACGCGATGACCGCATAGGCGCATGCGTGCGACTTGTTGAATGCGTACTCCGCAAAATCCATCATCTGCGCGAATATTTTCTCCGCTACGGCAGCGGGTACCCCGCGTTTGAGCGCACCCTCAACGCCTGTATCCGCATCGCCGTGAATAAAAATCCGGCGTTCGTTTTCCATCACATCTTTTTTCTTTTTGCTCATTGCGCGGCGCACAAGATCACTGCGTCCCAGCGAATAGCCCGCAAGATCTCGCACGATCTCCATCACCTGCTCCTGATACACCATGCAGCCATGCGTTTCTTCGAGTATGCGTTTGAGCCGCGGATGCAGAAAGCTGACCTTGTGCGGATTTTGTTTGGCTTCAAGATACGCCGGAATCGAATCCATCGGGCCGGGTCGAAACAGCGATATACCCACCATGATATCGCCAAGGCTTGTGGGCTTAAGTCGCTGCATCAGATTGCGCATGCCCGCGCTTTCCAGCTGAAACACGCCGTCGGTATCGCCCGACGCAATCAGCGCGAAAACCTGTGGATCGTCAAATTTCAAGCTGCCCAGATCGATTTGCTCGTTGCGCGTCTGCATCACCAGCTCAAGCGTGTGGCGTATCACCGTTAAGTTGCGCAGCCCTAAAAAGTCCATCTTCAATAGCCCAAGGCTTTCAAGCGTGTTCATCGGGAACTGCGTGATCACGCTGTTGTCTCGCGGGTTGATCTGCAACGGCACGTGTTTATCAATGGGCTGTTGTGATATCACCACCCCCGCCGCATGTGTGGACGCATGGCGCGGTATGCCCTCCAGCTTCATAGCGGTATCGAGCAATGTCTTGATTTCCGGCTTCGTCTGGTATTCCAGCATCAGCCGCGGGTTCTCCCTCATGGCGCGCTCAATCGTCATTTTAAGCGCAAACGGCACCATCTTGGCGATTCTGTCCGCGTCGGCGAGCGGCACACGCATCGCACGCGCCACATCGCGTATCACCTGCTTGGCTCCCAACGTGCCAAAAGTGATGATCTGCGCCACTTTGTCTTCGCCGTATTTTTGCACGACGTAGTCGATCACCTCGCCGCGCCGTTCAATGCAAAAATCGATGTCGATATCCGGCATGCTGATGCGTTCCGGATTTAAAAAACGCTCAAAAAGCAGCGCGTATTCGAGCGGGTCGATATCGGTGATGCGCAGCACATAGGCCACCAAGCTGCCTGCCGCGCTGCCGCGCCCGGGGCCCACCAATATGCCGCGCTCGCGCGCGAAGCGTATAAAATCCCATACGATCAGAAAATAATCGGTAAAGCCCATATTGTCGATGACAGACAGCTCATAGAGAAGCCTTTCCTTGTGCGCATCTGTAACTGTCTGATAGCGCTGCGCGAGACCTTCTAAGCTCACTTTTTGCAAGTATTCCGTGTTGCCAAAGCCTTCTGGTACGGTGAACACGGGCAGATGCCGCGCAGAAAAATCAAGCCCCACATCGCATTGCTGCGCGATAACGTTCGTATTTTCTATGGCCTCTGGCACATGCGCAAACAGCGCGGCCATCTCATCTGCGCTTTTTATGTAAAACTCATCGGTTTCAAATTTGAGCCTGTCCGCATCGTCAACAAACGTGCGCGTTTGAATGCACAACAGCACGTCCTGCGCCTGTGCGTCCTCACGCGCGGTATAATGCACATCGTTGGTGGCCACAAGCGGTATACCAAGCTCCTGTCCAAGCGTGATCAGCGCCGCATTGACTGTCTTTTGTTCACGCAGATAATGATCCTGAAGCTCCAGATAAAAATCGCCGCCGAACATATCGCGCAAACGGGCGGCAAGGCTGCGTGCACCCTGCATATCACCGCTCAGTATCAGCCGCGGTATATCGCCCGCAAGACAGGCTGAGAGGCAAACCAGGCCTTCTTTGTGTGCCTGCAGCACATCATAGTCGATGCGCGGCTTGTGGTAAAAGCCCTGCGTGAAGCCGATGGATGAAAGCCGCATCAAATTCTGATATCCGGTGTTGTTTTTGGCAAGCAGCACAAGATGCGCGTACTCTTTCATTTCCTTGGTTTTATCATGCAGACTTGCTGGCGCAACATAAAACTCGCAGCCGATGATGGGCTTGAGCCCTGCCTCCGCCGCTTTGCGGTAAAAATCGACAACGCCGTACATCACGCCATGATCGGTGATGGCGATACTGTGCATGCCAAGCTTGGCCGCACGCTCAATCACGTCATGGATGCGTGCCGCGCCGTCTAAAAGACTGTATTCGGTATGCAGATGCAGATGTGTAAAATTCATGAGTGCCTCCGCCTCTATCATACTGCATGTGCGCCTGCCGTTCAACATTGATGTCTACAGTCATAATAAAATGTCATATCATTGTATTATATAGATTTTAATGATAATATCATCATTAAATAATTGTATTATCTATAAAAATGCATGGTGGTAATGAAGCATGGGTAAGGGATTAAATCTATTTTTTGTGGGTTTGGGCTATATGATCGGCGGCTTTGTTTCTTCCGCATCCAGTTTTTGGACTATAACGTCTGCTATTTTTATTATTGCGGGCGCTATTATTATGTTTGTATCGTACAAGAATGGCCAGCGCGAAAAACTCGAGATAATAAAAAGGCTGTGCCCAAATTGTCATATCAATATCGCTGCTGATTGTAAGCAATGTCCGCGATGCGGTACGATTCTATAAATCATTAAGGAGACACGATTATGCCAAGGACTTGTTTACGCTTCCCTTTCTATGCAGGCTTTGAGACTGTGGACAACACCATCCGACAGATTCTGATGGATGAAGGCTTTTCCGAGAAGAACATAAGCGGCGAATTATGCTGGAAGAAAGGTACCGGCATGATGACTGCCATGCAGTATGTCAAGGTTGAATACACGCAGAACGAAGTGGTTTTATTCGGCTGGCTGCAGGCTGGGATTGGCAGTCTGGCAGGTCCGGAAATGGAGCTGACCGGCAATGTATACGCAATACCCAAAAAAAACCTTATGAAAAGGCTTAATAAGATTCAGCAGGCCGTGATGAGTTTAAGATAGGCCTTGGGGCGTATCAACACAATATCGTTTGTGGCGACCTTATTTTAGTTGCGCTTGATTGTTGAAGAATGAACGGTACCCCATTTGCAGCATCAATATCACGCTTAATGCAACGGCACCCAAAATGCCAAACATGATGGCGATCTGATACGCGATGGCTGTAGTGGGCGCTGTGCCGGACAGTATCTGGCCTGTCATCATACCGGGCAAAAACACGATGCCCATGCCCACCATCGAATTCACCGTGGGCATAATCGCCGCGTCAAATGTGCTGTTGATGATGCTGTGTGTGGCGGTCTTTGGTGTTGCGCCCAGCATCAAGGCTTCCTCGATCATGGCTTTTTGAACGCTCATGCCCTCCAGCAGCGATTTGACGCCAAGCGTAATGCCGGTCATCGAATTGCCGATCAGCATACCCGCTATCGGTATAAAATACTGTGGATCATACCAAGGCGTGATGCGCACCACAACGAACAGATAAAACAAGAGGCAGGAAAGTGTGCCTGCGCTTATCGATATGGCAATCGCTTTTTTGAGTTCACCGGATAGTCTGCCCTTGAATTTACGAAACACCGTGAAAACAGCGAACGTTTCCATCAATATGATAATACCGACGGTAATCAGCGGGTGCTTGGAATTGAGTACATAAACCAACAGATAACCCGTCAGCACAAGCTGCAGCGTCATGCGTATCGATGATATGATGAGCTGCTTTTCGCTTTTGATGCCGCGAATACGCACGATAATGAGCACGATGAGCACGAATATGTAGGCCAGCGCGACCTGCCATATCGTTAAGTTGATGATATCGTTCATGACAGCCTCCCTTCATTTATAGCTGTGCCTTTTGAGAATTCGATGACGGTGTCGGCAAACGCCTTCGCGATCGGCAGCGCATGCGTCGCCATCACCAGCGTCTTTCCTTTCTTCCTCGATTCATCCACCAGCAGACTGATGATTTGCTCCTCCGTTTGCTTATCAAGCGCCGACGAGGGCTCGTCCAATAGGTAAACATCAGGGCCTAGCAGCAGCATGCGGCCCAAAGCCAGTCTCTGCTTTTCTCCACCCGAAAGCGTGCTGACGGTATTGTCGAGCGGTTTGTTAAGATTAAGCTTTGTGAGCATGTCGTTTAGAACCATATCATCAGGCTTTTCGCGCTGCTGAAATTCAAAGCCGATCATCAGATTCTCGCGTATCGTGCCGCCCCATACCGCGGGATTCTGTGAAAGCATCGTGACATGCCGCCGGTGCGCCACGGAATCAAGCGTTTGCAAATCTTCTCCACGATACAGTATGCGACCGCTTGTGGGTGATATCATTTTGCACAAAAGGCGCAGCACCGTGGTTTTGCCGCTGCCGCTTGCGCCGATGAGAGCCGTCACTGCCCCTTCCTTAATCTTAAGAGAAGGGATATCGATCACATCTTTATACGTCACGTCAATCAGCTCAAACATGAGTCCGCTCTCCAATGATGCCGATTTCGTCCGCCAGTTCACGCAGATAGCTCTTTGCGGCTTGCAGCTCATTCCTGCCCTGCTCTGTAATCGCGTAGTATTTGCGTATTTTGCCGCCGACGTTTTTTTCACTGCGTGAGAGCAAGCCTTCTTTTTCGAGGCTGTGCATGATGGGGTATAGTGTGCCCGGGCTTAGCTTATAGCCATGTGATGAAAGCTCTTCCATCATGAAGCTGCCATATACCGGCTCATTTTGCGCATGCCATAGTATGTGCAAACAGATAAAGCCCATAAAAAGCCGTTTGTTGATTAAACCTGTCATATAGCTCCTCCGTTTTATATCGATATCCGATATCGTATACCGACATTTTATTTAATATGCATGTTATTGTCAACTGCCTTGCGCACAACAAATGGCGCTTGCGTTGCCTCTGTGCTATAATGGCGAAAAGAGATTTTTCGGGGTTTGAGTATGCGAAAAAACAAAAAAGGCTTGTATGCGCTGCTGTCCTTGCTGTTTTGGCTGGTGATATGGCAGCTTGGCGCGCTTGTGGTGAATCAGCCGCTGTACATGCCCTCTCCCGCCCAAACAGTGCAAGCGCTCGGCATCCTTGTTGTGAAAACCGATTTCTGGCTGAGCCTTGTGTATACGTTCTATCGGGTTATCGTCGGTCTTATGCTTTCTTTTGCCATCGGTATCGCGCTCGCATTTTTGGCTTCTTTGTTTTCGCTGCTCGAGCATCTTTTCAGCCCGTTTATGGCTGCTGTGAAATCAACGCCTGTGATGTCCGTGATTGTGCTGGCGCTTGTCTGGTTCTCGTCATCAGCCGTGCCTATTTTTGCGTGTGTGCTGCTCTGCCTGCCCATTTTTTATACCAATACGCTCTCCGGCCTGCGCAATGTGGATAAGCAGCTGTTAGAGATGGCGCAGGTTTTTGGCATCAAGCGTTTGCGCGTGATGACCGGCATCACGATACCCTCCGTTTTACCGCAGGTTTACGCGGCGATCGGCGTATGCCTTGGCTTCTCGTGGAAGTCAGTTGTCGCGGCCGAGGTTCTATCCAGTCCGCGCTATTCGCTTGGCTTTAATCTTTACGCAACAAAGCTGTATCTTGATACACCCGGCCTTTTCGCTTGGACGCTGACGATCATCGTCATCAGCCTGATTGTTGAAAAAGGGCTAAGGCGCATATTGCCGAAAGGAGAAACGCTTTGAGCATTCGCATAGAAAAGCTGACGAAAAAGTTCGGTGATCATGTGTTGTTTAATGGCATCAGCTTTGAGATAAAAGAGAATTCGGTCACGGTGTTCAAGGGCCCTTCCGGCTGTGGAAAGACCACGCTGCTTCGCATGATCGCGGGGCTTGATAACGATTATCTGGGCCTCATTGAAGGCGCTCCTCATACCGTTTCGTATCTGTTTCAGGAAGATCGGCTGATGCCTTGGTTCAATGTTGAGCAAAACATCGCCTTTGTACTGCGTGATGTGATGGACAAATCAGCGGCTGCAGAAACGATAAAGCGCATCATCAGTGATGTGCAGCTGACTGGTCACGAAAAAAAGCTGCCCTCCGCGCTCTCGGGCGGTATGCAGCGGCGTGTTGCCATTGCGCGCGCGTTCTGTCATCCGTCGCAGCTTCTTTTGATGGACGAGCCTTTCAAGGGCTTTGACGAAAAGCTGATGAACGAGCTGCTATCGCTGTTTCTGCGGCTGCTTCGCGATACAAACAAAACTGTGGTGATCGTTGCGCACGAGCCTTGGCTGATCGAGCAGCTTCGTTGCGATGTGATTGATGTGGCATCGCTCGCGTATCAGTATTGACAATCGTTTGATAGGCTCAATCCATAATCTAGTCATTTGTCCATATCTCTTATTGAGTTTAACCCGCAAATGTGTTAGTATGAATTAACAAATTCGGCTTGGCCGATGCAGAAACAATTGAGCGTTATGAAGAAAATTATCTTACTGTGTATAATCGTCTTTTTATTTGGTATGATCGGATGCACCCCAGCCGATTCGGATGCCAAAATTGGCGATGTCATCGATTCAGCGCCGCCCAGTGTCCATACACCGGCCCCGCCATCTGAGCCCTTGTATACAATCGGCGTGGCTTTGGCTGCCGAAGGCTCTTATGTATATGCTTATTCCCAAAAGGATACGTCTTCAAAAATCGTCGGCGCGGCTGCAGGCGGTATTCGCTTCGCGGTGATCGAATATACCGACAGATGGTGCGAGGTGCTGTACGATGGTGAAACGGCCTATGTACCCTCTGCCAAGCTGGATGTCACACCGGAGCTTGCGCCGCTTCCGCAGCATAAAGCTTATTATTTTGTACCCGAATGTGAGGATGTGGGTTATGTTCACCGCCGATTCGACAATAAGCTCACAGTTCAAACCGTCAGCTTCAGAGACAGTGCAGGCAACCTGCGCAAGCGGCTTGATGTGTATAAATCGGATGGCAAAATACTGTCTCAGGACGCGACTATTGTGATTGAGGACGGCACCATCACCGGCCCGCCCCTGCCTTCAATGATGCTGGATTCGCTTTTCGTGCCCAGCACAGAATATGCTTCAATGGTACGCAGACTCTCCGGCAGCCGTTTTTTGACGCATGAGATGCAGTTTGAAACGACAGATCCTGAGCCGGATATAACACCCGAACCAGAGCCGACGCCGACGCCGACCCCGGTGCCTGTTTCCATTACCGTCAGGAGAGGCAAGGTCGCCATATCGGACGGCATTTCGCTTAGCAAAGACAGGAATTTCATCATCGGTGAAGACTACGGGAAGGTGATTGCTTCAGATCAGACGGTGATCGGTTATGACGACCTTTTTTGGGAAACAGCTGTTATCACGTTGACAAACGGCTCTGTCTACAATTCCAATACCAACATCATCATCGAGCCTTCTTATTATTTTGAGCCTGTGATGCTGCCGGATAATCTTGTGGATGTCAGGCTTTATGCGCCCGATATCCATATCGATATGGTATTCGCGAAGGACGATAATGTGATGGGCGATGCGCTTTATGAGCACGCGGTTTGTCTGTTGCAAAAAGGAACGCTGGAGAAGCTGATAACGGCGCAGGAGCTGTTTGCCAAAGACGGCTACACCATCGTCATATACGATGCATATCGCCCATACAGCGTGACTGTCGCGATGTATGAAAAATACCAGAACCCCACGTATGTGGCAAGACCCCGGTTTGGCTCCGATCACAACAGGGGTGCGGCTGTTGATATTTCGCTTCTTAACAGCAGCGGCGAGCCTGTTGAAATGCCCTCACCGATGCATACGTTTAATGCCACTTCTCACAGAAACAGCAGACAGATGAGCAAAGAGGCCAAGGCCAATATGGAATACATGACACAAATCATGCGCTCATGCGGCTTTACAACGATCAACAGCGAGTGGTGGCATTTTTCGGACAGCGATGCGCTTTCGTATCTGCGCACCGATCATGATCTGAACAATATATTGAAAATCATTTATTGAATAAAGGACGTATTATGAAAAAGCTAATTGTCATTCTGATGTGTATCACACTGCTGCTCGCAGCGTGCGGTACGGAGCAGCCGGAAGAAACGCCGATTGAGACACCAACGGCCGAGCCGACGCCGGAACCCACGCCCGAGCCCACGCCTGAACCCACGCCTGAACCCACGCCTGAACCCACGCCCGAGCCCGAGCCGCTGCCGGAGATTTTTCTGTCCAATCCGGAATCGCCGTTGAACGTCAGAAAGGGCCCTGGTACGAACACCGATATCATTGGCGAGATTTCGCACGGCGATACGGTTGTTGTACTGGAGCAGGGTGATGTGTGGCATAAAATCGAATACCAGGGCCAAGAAGGCTATGTGTTTGCCGAATATGTCATCAATCTGCCGCGCTATTACGCCTATGTGCCTGCGCTGGAAGCAAAAGTGAAAGGCAAAACGTATGTGAGCAATATGGTGGATGTTCGCGCTCATATCTCGAATATCAAGATATGGCTGACTTTCGGTTCACAGGACAACGTGTTCAACAAGGTGCTGTATCCTGCTGGCGCGTGTCTGCTGCAGGAAGCGACAGTGCAAAAGCTCAAAGCCGCCAACGAGATTTTCAACGCGGATGGTTATCGCATACGCTTATACGATGGCTACAGACCGTATTCGGTAACAAAATACTTCTACTCCGTTGTCAAAGACAGCCGTTTTGTCGCAAGAGGCACATCCAAGCACAACTATGGCGCTGCCGTTGATATCACACTTGAGCGTATCGAGGATGGATTGCCGATCGAGATGCCTTCCAAGATGCATACATTCAACATCACGGCTTTCCGTGAATTCCCCGATATCACACAGTTCGAGGAGGGCAGCGAAGAATACAATAGGATGCTTACGGATTATCCCGACATATTGTCGTACAAGAAAAGATCCAAGGCGGCCATCAACAACATGAACTACATGACACGCGTGATGAAATCGTGCGGTTTTCGGACAATTTCGTCAGAATGGTGGCATTTTGAGGATACCGATTTTGCTAAATTCATGGTGCTTGATTATGATCTCGGGAAAGACGTGCAGTGGATACCCGCCGAAGAATATGAAGCGTTTATGGCCGAAAGAAGAGCTGAAGGGCCGCTGAGAGTGCTGCCCGATTACGTTGTGTCACCAAAGCCGGGCTCTGAAGAGAAAATAGACACATCGTCCGAGCAGTAATCAGTCGATAGCCAGCGTGTCTGGCACAGCATAAACAGAATATTGCGCGCCGTCAAACACGATGATTTGCACGGCGTATTCTTTTGCCGATAAATAAGATTTGTCTATACGCAGCGTAAACGCTGAATTGGCCTGGGCTTCCTGCCCCTCATAGACACTTCTATCAAGTATCGGGAACGGTACAAACACTTGAGAATTGTCGCCCGTTGTCAGGCGTACGTAAATATCATAGCTGCCACTTTGCTGATAGTCTTGCGGCTTTGCGATGCCCGAAATGCGAATATGCGCAGCATCATAAGCGATAGCAATATCGCAATCCATAGCCGCCGCTTGCTCGGGAACCACAATTTCAGCCAAAGGTGCAGAAAGCTTGGGCGCAAAAAGCAGCAGCTCCGGCAGATTTCTCTCCACGATTTGCAGTATCACCACATCCGTCTGCTCGGTCAGCAGCGCATAGTCGTAGGGCAATGCGCGTGAATACGTTGCAGCGGCGAACTCGTTGGACATGATGGGTATCAGCGCGTTGGCGAACGAATCGCGGAACATCAGCAATTGCAGACTGCCCGACTCACTCGTCGTTTCGATCTTCATTTCCTCAAGTGAGCGTATCGGGCGCGCCGAATCATACAGCTTTTGTATGCCGTAGTCCTGCTGCATATCGCGCATACGCGTGGCCGGATAAAGCATGGCGCTTAAATCGCCCTCCCATGTGGCGGATTCAACAAACGCATCAAGCTCGTATTGCGTGTAATCAAATTGCGGCAGCAGCGCCTGCACACGGCCAAGCAGCGTATCATACGCAATCAACGCGCCGGTGTTGTTCCAGTGCGTATCAAGCTTGTGATACACCTGCCTGCTGTTGCCGCGCAGCGCCGCAAACAGATCCACATAATCAAAGCCGCGCTGCGAAAGTGCTTCAAAAAGCTTTTCGGCGTTGCTCTTGGTGCCTGTTATCACATAACGTTCGGGCATATAATGGCCATAAACAGAGGCTTTGTTGGGTGCTATGGTAAAAACAAAGCCGATGCCGCGCTGTGAAAGTGCATCACGCTGTATTTCAAGCGTGCGCACAAGGCGGCCAATCTCGTTTTCTGAGAGTACATTCTCTTTTTTATAGTCACGCAACGTGCGCTCGAAGAAGAGCCAGCCGTCTTTGCCGATAATCACCTGTTCGGATACCGATTCGCCAAAAGCGCTGCCTTTGAGCTGCGCAAACAGCGTTACAAAATCGGTGCGAAACGCAAACTGATCGGTAAAATAATCGTCAAACTGCTTGGTGAAATCAAAATTGAACACGCCATCGGCTATAATTTCCGGCGATTGCGCCAATTCACGCTTCTCAGCGTTAACATTTTCATACCCAAAAACAAGGCCAAACAGCGGCATTGCGCAAAGCCCCATAAACAATATGATAAATATGATACAGACCGACTTTTTCATGCAGGCTCCTGTCTAAAAACGAAAATAGATAAACGGATTGTACGTTTGGCTCGAAAGCGCCAGCATACAAAGCGCGAGTGTGGCCAGCGTCAGCGCCATGGATGCATAATCCGTCGTACGCTCCCATTTTTGGCGCAGCATGCCGTACAGCTTTAATGGCAGCGGCGTCGCGCCAAAAACAGCCAGCACGCCGGTAACGATCACAAAAGGCGTCAATATTTCACTCAAATAGGCCTGTATCGATACATCGGAATAAAAACCGGTGAACATGCGCCCGATGATCGAAAAGCCTTGCTCCAGCGTTGCCGCACGAAACACCGTGAACGTGGTGATAGCGACAAGCAGCGTGTACACGGTTCCCAGCCACTTTGGCAGTGCCTCCATGTTGACGCGTCGCTCCATCAGCATGAACGCGCCGTGCATCAGCCCCCATACCACAAACGTCCACTCCGCGCCATGCCAAAAGCCGGTGCACAGAAAAACGATCGTCAGATTAAGCCCTGTACGCAGCGCGCCCTTTCGGTTTCCTCCAAGTGGTATATACAAATACTCCTTGAACCATGTGGAGAGCGATATATGCCAGCGCCGCCAAAATTCCTTGACGGTGCGCGATATATATGGAAAACGAAAATTCTCTTTGAGCTCAAAGCCAAACAAGCCCGCCAGCCCAATGGCCATATCCGAATAACCCGAAAAATCAAAGTATATCTGTATCGAATAGGTCAGCGCGCCCAGCCACGCCACAGCCGCATTCACGCCATCGGGCGAGAGCGCAAACACGCTGTCGGCCACGGCACCCATTGTGTTCGCGATCAGCAGCTTTTTGGCAAGACCGACGGTAAAGCGCCTCAAGCCGGCTGCCGTTTTCTGCGGTGTTTCGGTGCGGTGCTGTATTTGAAGATCGATATCATGGTATTTGACAATTGGCCCGGCAATCAGCTGCGGGAAGAAAGAGATATAGAGCAGCACGTTGGCAAGGTTTTTTTGCGGCTTGCTTGTGCCTCTGTACACGTCAATCACGTACGACATGGCCTGGAACGTGTAGAACGATATGCCGATGGGCAGCCGGATCGATGCAATATTGATCGTCAGTCCGAAAAAGCCGTTGATGTTATAGACAAAAAAGTTGGCATATTTGAAAACAAACAGCATGCCGATATTGAAGACCACGCAAAGCGCAAGCCAGATACGCGCTTTCTCCAGTTTACCGATAACAAGCGCCATCACATAGTTGACAGCCACGGATGCGAGCATCAGCAGTACAAATATCGGCTCTCCCCAGGCATAAAAAAACAGGCTCGCGATTATCAGCACATAGTTGCGCGCCTTGATGGGCAACAGCTTGCCCATCGCGAATACGACGGGCAAGAATAAGAATAAGAATACAGGTGAGCTAAATACCATGCTGACCCTCACATGAGAACAAGATTATTACGAAACGTTTGCCGCGCCGTAATACGTGAAAGAGGCAACAGCATTGTCTTTCATTTCAAAAAACAGCTTGGGGCTGGTCAGATCATCCGGATCACCCGAAACCACATACACAACCTCGCCGTCGATATCAAACCATCCGTCGCCGTACTGCGCCTCGATATCCGCAAGCGTGGAACCGATGCCGATGCCTTTGGCGGTTTTATAACCGCCGCCGGATACACATATCTGATCGATCATATCCTGCTCGCCCATCGGATAGGTGAATATAAACACATGTGCGTATGTGAACTGCTTGTCCTCCCCTTCGTATACACAGCTTGGTCCTGCCTCCATCTCATAGTCGGAACCCAATGCTTCAAGCAGCGGTGCAATGGATGTGCGCAAAGCAAATTGCTGCCCATCAATTTCAAACACGAGATCCGCGGCGCTGAATGAACCGGCAGGCGGCGCATCGGGTGTTATAACAGGCTTGTCCGTATCGTCATTCGCTTTGGGTGCACACGCGCCAAGCACCAGCAGCAATATCAAAGGCCAAATCAGCCACTTGCTTTTATTCATCAGTTGTATCTCCTTTATATCTCTTTGTTCTTCGTCCGGTATCTGGTCATGTTCCGCCCTCTTCATCCGTGCCGCCCTCGGCATCCGTGCCGCCCCCGGCATCCGTGCCGCCCTCGGCATCCGTGCCGCCTCCGTTATCCGTGCCGCCTCCGTTTTCTGTACTGCCCTGTGTTGGCTCCGTTGTTGGTGCCGTTGTTGGTGCCGGCGCCTCGGGACGATTCGGATCTGTCGGATCCCATTTAAGACCTTCTATCAGTGGTGGCTTACTCACTTTGGACACATACGGGCTGCTTTTTGTAATCTCAACGGTTGTGCCGGACGCGCAGTTGTCATACACCCACTTGGCACCCGCCACAGTGGTGCGAACGCAGCCGTGTGTTGCATTTGAATTACCAATTGCTTTATATGAGTCTTCCTTTAGCGAACCAAAATCGCCTTCTCTGCTATACAACGGGCCATGAAAATACAAGCCTCTTCCTCTATATCTCGTATACTGCGTATGATAGGGAGAAAAGCTGGATGATGACCATCTCTTCCACGGTCCTCTATTACCGATCTTAAACTTGCCCGAAGGCGTTGCCGCCCCGCCCAAAGCGCAGGGAAACTGCCGAACGGGCTTGGAAAAATCATATTCACCTTTCTCCTCATCGTATCTGAATATCGCAAATGTGAATTTGCTTTTATCCACGATGATGTAATACGGCGATGGCTTGGCCGCAGGTTTGGGCGTAGTTTCAGGCCTTTCTGTAGCATCAGGCTTTTTTGTGGGATCGGGCTCGGCTGGCGTATTCGGTGCGATGCGGCGCAATATCGCCATCACAACCACATCGTCGTGCATCGCATCCTCACCCATGTCCGCAAAGCCAAGCAGCAGCACACTGATGCCCTCAAAGCCGTGAAACGTCCAGTCTGCGGTGTTGGCCCAGAAAATCTCTGTGCTTATGATGCCACCGTCTTCATCAAGTATACTCAGCACAAAGTAGTCGACATCATCACTCGTCTCCCAAACAAGCGATAGCGCACCTTCTTCATTCAGATCAGCCATTACGAACGCATCTTCTAACTCAAGTGCCTCCAGCTCTGGCATAACAAGCTCTTCGAGCTCGGGTATGTAGGCAGGCCGTACGGTGGGGTGAGGCTCAGGCAGCGGCGTTGGCTTCGGTGTTGGCTCGGGCGTGGGCACCGGGGCTGATTCGATAAAAGCTGCAAGCTGAGAAGGTGTTTGCGTTTGTGCATGATCCGGCGGCATCAGCATGAACGCAGCCGCAAAGGCGACTATGAGACAAACAGCCAACAGGCGCGTTGCCTTTCCATATGCACGCTTTGGCTTATAGCGGCGCTCACTATTATCGGTTTGTTCGGTCTTCATGTCTTGCCTGCTGTCTTTGCGCATAAGAACACCTCAATGAAGCATATCGATGAATCCACAATAATGATACGGGCACATACCATTTTGCATGAGGTCAACAAGTTGATTTCTCTGACAAATATAATGTCACATTTTAATGAAAAGTGCAAGCATGCGCGCTATTTTCTTAAGTGGTGATTTGAAGGTCAAATAGCAGTTCCGCAGCCATATCCGCGGCATGTTGCCTCAAAAACGCGGCTATTCTTCAGCAACCGGCTTGTTCGGATCTGTCGGATCCCACCTGGCATATTTTTTGTCTCTGTCAGGCCTTGTCACCTTGGTAACGCGGTCACTGCTTTTGACGATCTCAACCACTGTACCGGGCTTGCAGTAATCATAGATGAATTTGGCGCCCTCCACCGTTGTGCGGATGCAGCCATGCGTCACGTTCGAGCGACCGATACCGTCATACGAGCCGCCCACCAGTGTGTTGAATTTGCCCCTGTCTGTGTAGACAGGCCCGTGGAAATACAGATTTCGGCCGCCGCTTCTGGCATAACGGATAAAATACGGCGAGAACTGCTCATCCGTCCATTTCTTCCACTCGCCCTTCTCTCCAACAGCAAATGTGCCCGAAGGCGTTGCGGCGCCGCCCAGTGCGCATGGAAACTGATCGACCAGCCTGGTGTAGTCGCCGTCTCTCTCGTCATACTGATAAACCGCAAATGTACAGTCTTCTTTGTCCACAATGATGTAATAGTCTTTTTCGGGTGACGGCTCTAAATCAAGCGGCTCAATATGCTCATAATACGCCGCCGCCACCACGTCGTCGTCCATCATGTCTTCGCCCATATCCTTATATCCCAGCAGCATCACGGCACTGCCATCGTATCTGCCGATTTGCCAACGCGCAATATCGGCCCAGAATATTTCCGTGCGTGTGATCGCGTTGTTCATATCGAGCACACACAACACATAATAATCCACCTGATCGCTCAGCGGCCATTCAAGCGAAAGCGCGCCTTGTTCATCAAGCACAGCCGAAGCAAAGCCGCCGGAAAATGATATAGCCTCAAAAGCCGGTATGGCGTGCAGCTCGTCAACATCCGGTATGTAGACAGGACGTTCTGTGGGCATGGGTGTTGGGTCAGGCGTTTGCTCAGGCACGGGCTCTGCTTCCGGTGTTTCATTGGGCAGTATGCTGACCTTCTCCTCACCCTCCGATAAAAGATTGGGCAATATCAATATCGCTGCCGTCAAAACGGCTATCAGTATCAAGGCTGCGAAAACCGCAGGGGCCTTGCTTTTTCTTTTTCTTCTGTATCGTCTCATGCTTAACCTCGTTTTTTAACAATCCACTCCGTTATGACGTTTCCAAACCACTTTTTGTTCCAAACCCTTATCACTATACTACATAGAATGATGTCACAATTTGTTGAAAAGCGCAAGTGATGCACAGAAAAAAATCACACGCAGACTTGGGGCGCAAATTGTGTTTGCTTGCATAAATGCGTGCACAATTCAAACACTAATCGGGGAGCTTAAAATGATACAGGAAACAGAAGTCAAACTGCTGCTTAGCAGCGAACGTGCGCTGGAAGACAAATTGCCATCAGAAGAGCTTCGTGCGCTTTTTGGATTTGCGCAACAGGCCGAGCCGATGCTTGTCTGGTATTTAGATACACCCACGCAGAAGCTCAAAGAAGCGGATTGGTCCGTTCGCTACAGACAGCGCAAAACAGGCGGCCTTGAGCTGACATACAAAAAGCGCTACAGTGAGCAGGCCTACGCGGTTATGCTGCAAACGCCGCTTAGCGATGCATTTCATGCTGATTTTACGCCCGAGATTGATCTTGGCTACTCCAAAAAGACGTGCAGTCTCTCGTGTATCAAGACATTTGAGCCCTATGATTCTCTTGATGATTTGGAAGCGCGGCGGCTTGCCATATTGAACTGTCCGCCCCCTCTTACCGACTGGGGCGGAAAGAATCAAGGTTTTCGCCATCTTTGTGAAGCCGTTTTATTTGGACCGCTGACAGCGGATAAATACAAGGGAAAATACGAAGATATCACGATCAAGCTGGAAATTTGGCCTTTGGACAGCTATTTGACAGAGCTTTCGTTTGATATTGAAACGCACAAAAGTGAAGAGGCCAAGAGCCGCGTCATACAAGTGCTTGAACAGCATGGGCTGCTGCTGCACGACAACACGCTCAAAACAGATGCGATGCTCCGATTTTTCGGCAAGGGTTAACCGAGCTCTTTATCAAGCTTTTCAAAAAACGCATACAATGCCTGCAAGCCTTTGAGCAGCTGCGGATACTCGGTTATTTGAAAGTCGGTAAGCAAGCTTTCGATCATATAATCGTGAAACGCTTTGTGCTTGGCGCAAAGAAATTCGCCTTTTTGCGTCAGCTGTATGCCGCTTTTTCTCTTGTCTCTTTTGAATTTGATTTTGTGTATATAATCCTTTTTGGCAAGGCGCGAGACACATACGCTGGCCGTGGCTTTGGATATGCCAAGCTTCTCTGCCAACTGCGTCAGTGTGATTTTTTCACCGTTTTGTATCTCTTCAAGCGCGTGCATTTCTGTGCGGCTGATGGTATCGTTGGATGTCAAAGATACGCTTTTTTCCTGCAGCCTGAGCACTTTGAAAAACATATCCTTTAAAATATCGTTCAGCAATGTCCGGATGTTGTCCTGCGTCATTAATCAATGCCCCGTTTCCCGCGAAAGCATATGCCATCATTCCGCGCATTTATGCGATTATAGCATAAAATGCGTCAATAAAAAAGAGCGCAGACAAACAAAACAGCATATTCAAACAATTCAAACAATTCAAACAATTCAAACAATACTTCCGTCAATGATGTGTATCATTCTGTCTGCCTGCTTTGCGATAGATATATCGTGTGTCACGATGATGATTGTTTTGCCGAACTTTTCTCTGGATACCTTCAGCCGCTCTATCACTTCATGCCCTGATTTTTCATCGAGATTTCCGGTCGGTTCATCACAAAGAAGGACATCCGGATTGTTTGCCAAGGCTCTCGCTATGGCGACCCGCTGCTGCTGCCCGCCGCTCATTTGTGAAGGCAGATGCGAGAGCCGGTCTGATATCCCAAGCGTTTCCGTAATCTCGCTTATTCGGCTTTCGTCTACACTTTGTTTATCCATCAGTATAGGCAATATGATGTTCTCTCGCGCGGATAGCTCAGGAATCAGGTTATAGAACTGAAACACAAAGCCAATCCGTTTTCTGCGCAGTGCTGAGAGCTTATCGTCCGATAGCTTGTATATGTCATCGTTATCATAGAATACCGTTCCGCTTGTCGGAAAGTCTATGCCTAAAAGAAGATGCAATAGCGTGGACTTGCCGCTGCCGCTTGGGCCGATAATCGCGATGAATTCGCCGCGCGCAAAGCTCACATTCACATCACTGAGCGCCCATACCTTCGCCTCGCCCTCACCGTATGTTTTGGTCAGATTTTCTGTACGCATAATTTTTTCGTTTTCCATATTGTTCTCCTAAAAATCATCCCGCCGGATACCCCCGACGATACTTTGCTTATTCAGCCAGCGCATGGGCAGCAGGCTGGCGATGACCATGACCAAAAGCATCATAGCTACTGTGACCATAAATGCGAGTAAAACAGGCTGCTCCAAAAGATCATACTTCGGAAATGTCCAATACCATGGTTTGTGCACACGCCCGTCAGCAGAAACGGTAATCATGTATTCGTACTCACCTATATCTTTTAAATAATCAATATATTTGAATACGGCTTGATAGGCACCCAAGGGTATCCAGCATAGCAACGCTCCGATTATCGGATACTTGATATTTTGTCTTATGACCAAACGGTTAACCTTTTTATTCGGCATGCCTATAGCGCGCAGCATCGAAAAAGTCTGCGCCTGCTTGCGTATACGCAGATTGATGGTATTGATAATCCCCACCAAGCCAAGAGCCACCAGCAGCACGATCATGGCCAGGAAGGTGTTCATATTCGTATAAGCCGTATCGCGCATCTTCGTCCTGATGTCTGTTGTCGATATGGTCGACATATCACGGCTGTTGCCAATAACATGAAACCAGAGCTTATCGAATTCTTCAATATGATTGGCGCTCTCAAGTACCGCTCCTGCTTTGGTATAGTTTGCGTACGGCAATCCCCAAATGGAAAAAGCGCTTTCAAGACAAAGCAGATTAAAGCCGCAATTTCCCTGAAGCGGCTTGCTTATATAGAATTGCGCCAGAGCTTCATCCGTGATTATGAGCCTGCCTGCTACTCTTACATTAAAATCAACTCTTTGACCAAAAGAATAACCGGGCATCTGCATCGGCTCGCCGATTTCATTGATTTCCGGCGTGCCGTCAGGATTCGTGTATACATACAGAAAATGCGGCTCATAGCCTTCCGGCACATGTCCGGATGAAAAGTCGTATTTTTGAATCAGCTCATCATCAATCACAGCATCCGTCATGGTTATCATATCCCCTATCTGATAAGGGCTGCTGACACCATTCTCACTTTCAAGTATCAGCACTTCTTTGCCGGCATACAGCAGATCGTAATCAATTGTGCCTTCTGCCAAGTATTCGCTCAATTCACGAAGCGCATCAGGGCTGACCGCTGCAGTCGGTATATTGAAAAGCCGCTCATTTTCTAAATACCCCTGCTGCAACAGTGATTTTTTAAAAAGATCCTGCAATTCGTCAAGCCGCGATTTTAGATTGCATCCCTGTAATGAAGACATGATCTCTTTGTTTTCATCTGAGTTCAAATAAACGGCTTTTGTGCTTTTTGCCTCTATGACATAGCGAATTTTTGCTGCCAAATGGCTCTCTTTGAGCTTGCTGATTTCCTGCGGTGGTATTCCGGCATCATATAGATTTATCTGCGCTGTTCCGCAGCTGGCTTTTTCAAAATCTCTTTCCGCAAGATAATCAAGCCCGTTAAGATTTGCGTTATCAAGCTCACTTTGATAGGATGCGTTCTGATGACTTGTCTGAGCAGAAAAATATAGAAATCCGAAAAAGCAGGCGCTCATCACAACCGCTGCAATAGCTGTCGTGGTGATGTTTTGGCCAAGCTTTGAATGCAGCTTTTTTGACAACAATTTTTCTGCTGATCGAAACCTTCTCCGATTAACCCGTATACTGTTATTGTGATTGCCCGTGAATATTTCCAAAGGCGAATTGAATGTATGATTGATCGCAGGAATCAACACAGCGATCAGCGCGCATGCAAAGGCCACGATAAACGGATATGAATACGGATTAATGGATACCGCATCGACCACAGGAATGACGTGAAAAGCCAGATTCGTATTGATTCCGAAAACGTTGATTTGCACGAATATTATAATCAAGTAGACAATAACACCAATGGCAAAACCGATTATCAGCGAAATAAACACAAAGAAAACGGCTTCTTTCGATAATAGAAAGAATACGGATTGGCGTCTCATTCCCATGCAGCGCAAAAGGCCAAATTGTCTGCTTCTTTCATTCATTGCCGTTGTCACAACATCATATGTGGATAGAAATGTAACGATCAATACAAGCAATGTGAATGTCGGTATCAAAACCAGCGCGTTAAAATCTTTGTTGGCATTCGGAAGCGCTTCAAGAAGGCTGGCCTCATCGATTTGCTCAATATCCATCATCGCGTAATTGAGCATAATATCAATTCGATTACCCTCAATATATGGGATGTTGTTTTCTGCAAGCCGCTTTTCATATGCACTCACATCTGTGCGCGTATCATAAATACCCATAAACGCAGAGTCGGCGTGCAAAATATCGTCTGTATAAAGAAAAACGGCCGGGAGCGGGTATTGCCCGATGCGCGTCCTTCTTACATTTTGCGCATACTCTATCGAGCTTTGCAGAAAGTCTGTACGGTCTAATTCATCATCGAGTATACCAACAATCGTTAATTCAAATGTTTCAATGTATTGTCTTTCAAAATCATAAAGATCCACTGATATGGACTCACCCAACTGCGCATAGACACCAAAAGCCGCAAAAGCCTTCTTCATGGCGGTTATCTCACCGCTATTTTGCGGATAACGCCCTTTGATTGGAGTTAAATGATAGATCTCCTCCGCATTTTTATCCGCCAAGGCACCGTAAATAAACTCTTCACTCACATTGGTTTTACAGTATCCGCCTCTGTGCAGCATGCCTGTCTGTGAAAAAGCTTGTTCGTCTATGATTTGATGCAAATCATTATCGGCGATATATGGGGCAAATAAATCAAAATTTGCGTTGTAATTATATGCTCTTTTTAAATCGTTTACAGCAGCGCTTCTGGCTAAGAACGCAGAACAGACAAGCGCGGCCATGCTCAAAATCAGCGCAAACACTATTGAGAACGCGCGGCGCTTGTGGTGACGCCAATACTTATTTAATAATCCCATTTATGAGCTCCTGCCTGCTACCGAATACGAAAACATTGTTTGCTTGCATTATCTTTCTGTGATGTTATTTTTATAATATCAGTGCTTTTACGAAGTGTCAATTATTATATTTCCTTATTCTGTTTTGATTCTTAATATAAACAAAATAAGCCTTGCCAAATATCGTTTCAGAAGGCTTATAATTTGCAGGCTGCTGTTTTGTGCGCACAATGTCATATCGTGCAGCCGCTTGGTCCCTATTTTTTATGGTTCCTGTGCTTTTCGTTGCTCGCCGCAAGTATGATGGCTGTTGTCAGCGATATCAGCACGTAGATCAGCAGGAACGTCTCGAATACATTGCCACGCAAAAAACCCATTGCGTCATTGATCAAATTCACGATGAAGAAGGTCAGCATCATCAGCGAAGCCGCTATGCTCAAATGAGGCAGTATTTTCCTTATCATGTTACTTCGCCTCCCCAATATAGAGAATATCGCCGGTCTTTCTGCCGCCATGATACGGCTGGTTGAGCATTTTGCCCATAAACACCATAATGGCCGTCTGACCGCCGTCCATGTTATATGCTTCCGTGCAGCCAAGATCGTAAAAAAGCTGCGAAAGCTCTTTGAGCGTCATGCCGTCGGAATAGCCCGGCTGCCTGCCGTCTACCAGCACAAAGCAATAATGCCCCGGTTCGTAATAACCCACAGCGCTTCGCGGATTTTTGGGATTGACGCGGCTGTTGAATGTCTGCATAGGCTGGCCGTTATCAAGCAGCTTGGGCCCGAACGACCATCCTTGGTATGGCCCGCTCTGTTTAACCGCCTCAAGATCAAATTCCGCAGCGGTGTACGTTTTCATCGTACCATCGCTGTACATGATCAGTATGTCTTCAAACAAGTTGTCACGGTACAGCACACCGTCACGAATCACGATACCATCACGCCGAATGCTGTAATACTCGCCCGATATGGCCAGTATCGCATCGTTCTGCTCTGCCATGTTCTGCGTTGTTTCCGAGGCATTGAGTTTATAGCTGCCGCCTGCGAAGGCTGTTCTGAAATTCTGTAAATCACGCACATAGATATCTGCAATAAAATAAACCGACTTGTCTTTCTCAAAACGCTCGATCGATATGTTGATATCGCGGCTGATGTAGCTGTTTTCTGTGACAATCGGCTCGCCGTCAGTAAACTTATCCGCAAACTTCGCGCCCCAATTGCCATGTTCTGATTGATTATGCTGCGTATCGGGATTCAACGATTGCGGGTCATCGTTTTGGCCAGAATCAGTGTGTACAGATGGTGTTGTTGTATCCGGATTTGGTGTATACAGCACAATGCCCTCATCGATTGAAGATGATGGCCATTGAATAACGTGATGAAACAGCGAAAAAATACAAAGCCCTGCGCCTGCAATCAATATATCAACAATAACCAGCATCAGTATGCGTTTTGCGCTTGTTTTGTGCTTTTTCGGGTGATTCTGAGATACGCTCATGTATCCATAATTCCTATTTTGATGCGGCTGGCTCATAAGTGAATCCTTTCTAAGCGATTGTTTTCAGATGCTATTATATTCCTCTTTTATCACAATAGCAATGCAAAATTCGACTCAATCATACATGTTTTTTATCACTGATCATTATGATCCAAACAGAAAAAGAACGCCCATCGGGCCTTGTTATC
>OBJA01000227.1_pt1 | contig 53986 bp, 47 predicted proteins | sample 1519751 | NCBI WGS metagenome assembly OBJA01 (sample SAMEA3881238, study PRJEB22517) | soil metagenome | biome: lake sediment; feature: soda lake sediment; material: sediment, water from around vicinity | place: India | collected 2013-12-23 | depth 3 m
AATTATGTGCAAGCACCGTTCTCTACCCAAAGCTATAACAGATACGCATACTGCTTTAATAACCCATTGAAATATACTGATCCGAGTGGGGAATTTTTTGTTCCCTTAGCAATTGCTGGGTGGTTATTATTTACAGAATCCGGATATGAAACACAAAAATATATTTCTCCCGTTGCTGTTCATATAGATGTTCATTTTTCAAGTGAACAAAGAGGCGTTGGAATTGACGCTTCAGTTGGTATCCCCAAACTATTTCCTGTTAGTTACCGAGCTCATAGAGGAACAACATACTATTGGCGACATTATGACAATAGTTATAAAGGTTGGGAAACTCGACATGGTGGGGAATGGACTTTCGGTGGCGTTATTAGTTATTCCGGCACTACTTTTAAAAGCGGGGGAACAAGCCAAACGACTAACATGATAACAATTGGAGGTCCATTTGCGAACTTTAAATATGAAAATGATTACATGTTCGGTATAGGCGATTATTTTCCCGGTGTACCTGCCGCTGATGGTGGAGATAGATATAGAACAGCTGCAGCTCGCTTAAAAATAGGTTCTTTTAAAGTTGGTGTTAATATGTTTACGGGTGACCCAGGTTTAGATACTAAAATAAGAGAAACATTTCTTGATCCAAATTATAACAATCGTGAAACATATAAAGAAAATGCATATAAAAACGATCCTGACAAATACAGAGCTGGTATTTTTTATATAGGTTATGGCTCCATTAAAATTGGGAGAAACTCAGAAAAAATCAGACATATATTCCAAAACAGATTCGCTCATGACTTTATGATGAGTGGAGGATCTCCCTATTTTCAGGTTCTTGATAGAGACCCAAGTTGGCACTTTTATTATGGAACTGGTACAGGAAACACATTGTGGTAAAATAATAAATAATTAAAAAATGAAACATATGAAAATAATACTAATAATAATGGGCTTAATACTTTCTGCAAACAGTTGCAAAAAAGATATTCTCGCAGATGATAAACTTACACTTGAAAGAAGGGATTTTCTTGGTAATCAATTAAGGATTGATGGATATTACTATTTTATGACAGAAGACAATTTGCATTACACTTATTTTTTTTATGAAAATGGGATAATAATACATGGAGGTGGAAATGCACCCAATACTTCTCCGATAGAGTTTATTGAAAATCAATTTAAATCTGAAAGCTATTTAAAAGCTTTAAAAAATCACAAAACAGCTTGGGGAGTTTTTCAAATTGAGGAAAATCGAATATCATTCGAAAGATGGTACCCTTCTTCCGGAGGACCGGCTCCTGTATTTATTCGCTCAGGCGAAATATTAAATGATACAACTTTTGTAATCACCCAGTCTACTCGTTCCAAAACAGGAGAACAAAAGAAACTGAATGAGATTTATCATTTTAAGGAATTTTCTCCCAAACCTGATAGCACGAATACGTTTATACAATAAGAGGCGATGAAACCAACACTCCTAATAATAACAGGTATACTTTTTTTAAATAGTTGTATTAAAGAAATTCTTACTGATGAAGAATTAACCTTAAATAGAAATGCCTATACCGGTGATCAATTAAGGATTGATGGGTATTACTATACTCAATTTAGAGATATTTATAGGATTTATTTCTTTTCAGTATTGTCCGAAAAAGAAAAATTAAAAAGATTTCACCACTACGTGGCTTTGTTCAATTTTTTATAACAATTTGACTACTAAGATTCCACCACTACGTGGCTGTTCCAAAAAGGGACGTTAGTCCTGAAATCTTTGTAAAATAAAAATATAAGCCCCATCAGAGGCACGTAGTGCTGATATCTTGCTGTTATTAGCATATAGGTCATTGTATCTTTTTTTATCGGACAACAGTAATTTCTTTTATAGAGATGGAACTCTTTTTAGTGGAGGAGACGTATATGAGAATAAATTAAATGAATACGAACAAAAATATCAAGATGGAAGTTTTTTTGATTCAAAAAAAGACAATAAACTTTACTTGGGGCTTTTTAATATTGACACTGATATTATTAAAATTGAAAAATGGTATCCTTCATCAGGAGGTGGAATGCCAGTTTATTTACATTCAGGCGAAATATTAAATGATACAACTTTTGTAATCACTCAATCTATTCGTCCCAAAACAGGAGAACAAAAGGAATTAAACGAAGTGTACCATTTTAAGGAATTTTCTCCCAAACCTGATAGCACGAATACGTTTATACAATAAGATATAATACACCTATTTTATGAGGATATAACGATAGCACCGAATCAGTTGAAATAGTAGGTTGATAATTTTTTGCAAGACATAACAGTATGTTCTTGCCAGAATATCTCGTAGAGATAAACTGTTTGTAGAATATAGCATTTCAGATATAAATATAGCTCCGTTAGGAGTGTCCTCATTATTTTAAAAAATCAATTATAATAAAAAATCTGCATTCAAATAATGTGATTAAGGTCACTCCTATGGAGTTAAGGAATAGTTCTTTAATTAGCTCTCTATAAACAGAATGCTCCCATGGAGCTTGAATAATCTTGTAACAAATTTGATTGACTAAAATATAAATCAACCAGAAATATCAACTGATCCATAGCACCCTTAACAGCACAAGCAAATAAAACAAAGAGAGAGTATACTCTACTCTCTCTTTATTTCACACCAAACACATCGGCAATGGCACTTACAAATGTTTCTTTTGGTAACGCGCCTTGTGCCATTTGGGGCTGTGCTCCTAACGGAATAAACAAAAGCGAGGGAATACTGCGGATACCAAACATTGCTGCTAATTCCTGCTGTGCTTCTGTGTCAATTTTGTAAAACGTAACTTTGCCTTCGTATTCTTTTGCTAACTCATCTATAATTGGACCTACCATTTTACATGGACCACACCAATCTGCATAAAAGTCAATAATTGCGGGTGCTGTTCCTTTATACGTCCACTCTTTGTTTTGCTCGTAATCAAACACTTTGTCTTTAAATGTTTCCGCGGTTAAATGCTCTACCATAACTCATTGTTTTAAATTATATATTATTTTTATCGTTTTAGACGCACTAATTTACATATAATTACATCTCGATTTTTTTTTAATACAAAATAATTAATTCTCTATCTTTGCAAGATAGATATTTACAATGAAAGAGTCTTTACAAAATCCGGTTTTTACCATAATTTCTGATATTGTTACCAAACAGAATTCTCAAGCTTTTATAATTGGGGGATTTGTTCGCGATATATTTTTACAAAGACCTAATAAAGATATTGATATTGTAACCTTAGGTAACGGTATTGAACTTGCCAAAGAAACGGCGTATGCTCTTTCTCCAAAAATTACCGTATCTGTGTTCAAAAATTTTGGCACTGCCATGTTCTCATATAAAGGTATTGAATATGAATTTGTTGGTGCAAGAAAAGAATCATACTCTACTGATTCCAGAAAACCTGAGGTTGAACCGGGAAGCTTAGAAGACGACCAAAAACGAAGAGATTTTACAATAAATGCTCTTGCTATAGCTCTACACAAAGATAGTTTCGGTAAGCTCTTAGACCCATTTAATGGAGTGCAAGACATTGAGGATAAGATTATTCGCACTCCCTGCAATCCGAATATTACGTTTTCTGATGATCCGCTTCGGATGATGCGTGCCATTAGATTCGCATCTCAGCTTAATTTTATTATTGAAGATGAAACGCTTGAAGCTATCCGCAAAAATAGCGAACGAATCACCATAATTTCACAAGAACGTATTGTTGAGGAATGTAACAAAATTCTTCTTTCGCCAAAACCTTCCAAAGGTTTTATGCTACTTGAGCAAACCGGATTACTCAACTATTTTCTTCCGGAACTTTGTAAACTCAAAGGTGTTGAGTATATTCAGGGACAGGGACATAAAGATAATTTCCTGCACACACTCGAAGTGCTTGATAATCTGGCTCAAAAAACACATAATGTATGGCTTTTATGGGCGGCTCTTTTACATGATATTGCCAAACCTCGCACCAAAAAATTTATTGAACATCAGGGATGGACGTTCCACGGACATGAATATCTGGGGGCAAAAATGGTTCGCGAAATCTTTACGCGTATGCGATTGCCGCAGAATGATAAATTAAAATATGTGCAAAAACTTGTTTCGCTGCATTTGCGACCGATTATTTTGGCTACTGATCAGGTTACAGACTCGGCTGTCCGTCGCCTTTTATTTGATGCGGGAGATGATATTGATGACCTCATGCTCTTGTGCGAGGCAGATATTACGTCGAAAAATGATAAAAAAGTACAACTATATCTGAGCAACTTTGCGAAAGTACGGATAAAACTCAAAGAGGTAGAAGAACGGGATGCCCTACGAAATTGGCAACCTCCTATAAGTGGCGAAGAAATTATGAAAACCTTTGATCTACGACCTTCTAAACAAATTGGAACTATAAAAACCGCTATTTGCGAAGCTATTCTTGATGGTGTTATTCCAAATAACTATGAGGCGGCGTACTCATTTATGGTGGAATTTGCAAAAGAATTGGGATTAGAAAAAAAAATGTAGATATGAACATTCACATCTACATTTCAATATAGGATACACACTCATTAATTCAAAAACATCATCCCCCGTTCCCACTGGTCGGCAACTTGTTTGCTTTGCAATTTAGCGGCTAATGCAAAACCTAATTTTGCAGCTGCTCCGGGACCGTTGCCGGTAATAATTGTATCAGAAACCACACATCGTTCACCGGTTGTTATTGCTCCAATCAATTCATTTTCAAATCCGGGATAACAAGTAGCTTCTTTACCTTTTAAAATACCTAAACCTCCTAATACAAGAGGTGCAGCGCAAATAGCCGAAATAATTTTCCCTTTTGCATGCAATGAAAGAATAAGTTGTTTTAATCCTTCGTGTGCATTCAAATTATGAGCTCCCGGTAATCCCCCCGGTAAAAAAATCGCATCAGCATTAGAAAAATCCACTTCTTCAAAAAGTGCATCGGCTAATAAAGGAACATTATGAGCCCCTTGTACTGTTTTATCTCCGGTTATAGAAACCGTTACCACATTACATTCAGCACGGCGTAAAATATCAATCGGGGTAATTGCTTCTATTTCCTCAAAGCCCTCTGCTAAAAACACATATACATTTTTTGACATAATTCATTCGTTTTAATGGTTACACATTTTTTATGTTCGTTCACTATTAAGTATATTTGTACAAAAAAAGACTATGGAACAAACAAATAATTATATTGATTTCTCAAAAATACGAAATTTCGATGAAATTTTCAAAGACACATTCGAGTTTCTGAAATATAATTGGCGACAATTTTTTATCCCTATTCTTTTATATGCGGGACCCTTTTTTGCTCTAAGCAGCATTATGCTCTCTACTCTCATTAAAGAAATATATGCGGTATACCTCTCTGAAGGTGTATTTAGTTTTGAAAGCCAAACCCAATCGGTGTTTCTCATCAGCTTAGTTGTTTTTATAGCTCACATAATTATATATGGAGTTATTTTTGATTTCATAAAAAACTATCAATCAAAAAATTCGGAAGTTCCTCCAAGCTTATTTCAAAGTATACAAAATAACTTTTTAAACCTTTCTTCATCTGTTGTATTTTCAACAACCCTCCTTATTTTGGGTTTTATGCTCTATATTATTCCGGGAATTATTCTGTTTATTCCGCTCAGTTTTTTTGTGTACGACAGATACCTGCATCAAGGAACTCTTATTGATTCTTTAAAGCGTGTGTTTTTTCTTACACGTTCAAATCTTAGTTTAACTATAGGAACAATAATTAGTGTTTATATTATTCTGTTTTTTTCTCGACTACTGTTTAGTTTGGTGAGTGCTATCTTCACATCATTTATTCCGATTGTTAATACAATTCTTAATATTGGTTTTAGTATTATTTCACTAGGATTTGTAATAATTGTGATTATTCTCCTGTACCATACAGTATACAACATCAGTTTTGGAAATCAATCTCATTATTAATACATTGTATGATACTTGTAAACCATACGCTTTCTTTTGCTAACGAAATAGAATGTGAAGCAAAAAACTGGATTCAGAACACCTACAAACCCCTACTGGAGGCATGTCCGCATACTCATGAAGTCTTATTCTGCAAATTAACCTCTGACGCCGAAGTTGCTGACACCTATGTCTTGCAAATACGGTTTTCTCATAAACAAGAATATGAAAAATTTCAACATTCATACGAACAAGATTTTTTACATTCATTATTCTTAAAATTCAACAATAATTTCGGGATTTTCTCTAGCACGCTTGAACAAATTTCACTATGATACTTATTGCAGACAGTGGCTCAACTAAAACTGATTGGCGTATTTGCCAAACAAACACAACACCTCTTTCTTTTTCAACAAAAGGATTAAATCCTCATTTTACAACTACAGAGGATATTCAAAAAGAAATTACACACAATTTCCCTAAACACATTGCCCCGGCTGATATACAAACAATTTATTTTTATGGTGCGGGCTGCAAAGCTGAATCTTCCAAACAAACACTCTCGGTAAGCTTTGCTACACTTTTCCCTAATGCAATGTCAGTAATTGAAACAGATTTAGTGGGAGCCGCTCGGGCATTACTCGGCAACAAGCAAGGAATAGCTGCAATATTAGGTACCGGAATGAATATCGGCTACTGGGATGGCAGTGCAATTCACTCATACTCGCCATCATTAGGATATATATTAGGAGACGAAGGCAGTGGTGCATATATGGGTAAAAAATTAATGCAAGCATACTTTTACAATGACTTACCTGCTGACATTATGCAAGACTTTACACAAACCTACCGCCTTAGCATAGAAGAACTTATACAAAAGGTATATAAAGAGCAATATCCAAATCAATTTCTTGCATCATTTGTCCCATTTTTAGAAAAACACATGCACCATTCTGATATTTCAAACATTATTAGGGATGCATTTCGTGACTTTATTCAAAAACATGTACTTAAAATATCTCAGAAAACACAAAATTTTCATATATTCGTAATCGGGTCCGTTGGATTTTATTTTAAAGATATTTTTATATGCGAATGTGAAGCACATTCCATATCAGTATCAGACATTCTAAAATCACCAATTGAACGTTTATGTGAATACCATAGAATATGAAAACAGAGCAAGATATCCTAAACAAACGAATAGAAGAATTAGAAAAAGAAAATACCTTGCTCAAAGAGGAATTGGAGAATAATAAAATTCAAACTCACGAATACAAAAAAAACATTGCCTCTATTGTATTGCAGCGCACGCAAGAGTTAGAAGAGATGAATGTTGATTTACAAGCGGCAAAACATGAATTGGAGCAATACAAAAACCATCTTGAAGAAGTAATTCGCGAACGAACAATTGACTTAAAATTCAGCGAACAACGCTTTATATCGGTAAGCGACAGTTTAACAGGAGGTGCAATTTTCGAATTAAAACTAACCAAACAAGATGCTCCTGAAGTTCGATATTTAAGCAAATCATTTTTTGACATTATTGAAATTGATGTAACTCATAAGCAAGATGGTTTTACCGCTTTTTTAAGCTCTGTTCACCCTGAAGATATTGAGAATTTTCAAAAACAATTTTATTACAGTAAACTTACTAAAGAATTTTTTGATATTGAGGTTCGATTACTTATTCCGGAAAAACCATTAAAAACTGTTCAGGTTCGTGCAAATGCAATTGAAATATCAGAAAATTTCACGGTTTGGGTTGGGCTTGCTTTTGACACAACCGAAAAAAACAAATATCAATTAGAAATCAAAGAACGTGAAGCTATTTTGCATGCAATTATCGAGAACATTCCATACGATTTTTGGGCAATTGACAGTAATAATATTTGTTTCCTGCAAAACAGTGCTTCAAAACAACTATGGGGAAATATAATTGGGCAAACAATAACCTCAACTTCAATCCCGCAATCTACAAAGGAGCAATTTATATCCAAAATTGAGCAAATAAAAAAATGCGATATTATAAACGAAGAAACATCATTAACAGACATTTACAATAAAACTAACGAATATCAAACCTTACTTGCTCCTATTGTATTACAAGATAAAATTCGTGGTATTCTTTGTTTTAATATAGACATTACCGATAGAAAACGAGTTGAAAAAGCTCGTATTCAAAATGAACAAAAATTCAGAAACATTTTTGATAACAGTACCGATGCTATTATTATTCAATCGCATAAAGGAGAAATTATTGAAATGAATGATGAGTTCAAAAAACTCATTGATTTGGAAGAAAAAACGAATAGCATTTTCTTACAGCAATTATTAGAACCAAAACAAGACTCTGATTTTTTCGAAAAAATTACAGAAATTCAAAATACCTCAAATATTTTTATTTTCGAAACTACCTTTCAAACGGCAAAAAAACAAACGATTCCCGTTGAAATTAAATCAAAAGAAATTGATTATCTAGACAGTAAAGCCATTCTTTCATTAATTAGAAATATTACGTACCGAAAAAAATTCGAGCGTAAATTAGTTAACACCATAATAGAAACCGAAGAAAAAGAACGTGCCCGCTTAGCTGCTGATTTACACGATGATATCGGGCCTATTTTATCGAGCATGAAAATGCTTACCGGCCTACTCAAAGATTCAACAAGCATTAAAACAATAAAAACAATATCCAATCAAATATTTGATCTGGTTTCTGAATCTTTGCGGAGTCTTCGTGAAACATCCAACTCGTTAAGTCCGCATATCTTAAAAAATTACGGGATTATAGCTGCAACTCATAATATTATTCAAAGCTATCAACACATAATTCCAATTTCCATTGAAACTAATTGTGAAAAAATCCGATTTGAATCAACAACCGAAATTATCTATTACAGAGTGCTCAGAGAGCTGTTAACAAATACCGTAAAACATGCACAAGCATCAAAAATTGATATATCTTTGCATTACACTAACAATATTCTTATTTTTACATATAAAGACAACGGAATTGGATTTGACGTTGAAAAAGAAACACAACAAAACGCTTCAGGCATGGGATTATATAACATTATTAGCAGAATAAATTCTCTAGAATCAAAATATGTTATTAGCTCAGCTCCGGGAAATGGATTTTTCTTTAGTCTTGAAACTAAAATACCAACACATAAATAATACGTATCATGGAAAAATATAAAGTATGTATAGCTGATGACCATCAACTTTTTAGAGACGGAATTAAATATATTCTCTCTGAATCTGACAAATTTGTTGCAGTGGCAGAAGCATCCAACGGAAAAGAATTACTTGAAAAACTTCAAAGAATTAGTCCGGATATCATTTTACTCGACATTAACATGCCTGTAATGAACGGTGTTGAAGCGGCAAGAGAAATTTTAAAAGATAACCCGAATCAAGCAATTCTAGTACTCTCCATGTATGACAGCGAAGAATATTATAATGTGTTTATTGATATGGGAGTTCGAGGGTTTTTATTAAAAGATTCTTCTAACCATGAACTCATGACAGCCATGGAGAAAATTCTAAAAGGCGACAGCTACTTTTCGCAAGAGCTTTTAATGAAAATTATCAAAAACAAAGACGAAGCTAAAGATTTACATCTAACACCTCGAGAGCTTGATGTGCTTAATCTTATTTGCAAAGGATATTCAAATTTTGAAATATCAGAAACCTTATTCATCAGTCAAAGAACTGTAGAACGCCACAGAGCAAATCTTCTTGAAAAAACTAATTCTTCTAACTCTATTAAATTAGTTTTATTTGCCATAAAAAACAACATCGTACAACTTTCAAAAGATTAAAACTTAGATCGCAAAATTGGTTATTTTTACCCATACAGTTTCCGTAAAAAAAATTGTGTATTACCATCTTTAGCTTTATATATTTGCATATGAACAATTTCTAATAAAACATGTTACGCGTTGTAATACTTGATAGCAATAAACATTTTACTCTCGCTCTCAATTATATAATAAAAGACGCTTGTAACACTGAAGATGTAGAAATTATCATTGCTGAAAGCAGTAATGATTTGCTAACTAAAATTGGTGAAACTTTTGACACAGATGTTATTTTTTTAGATCTTGATATTCCCGGCGAAAACGGATTATCTCTTACTAAAAAAATTCGCTCAATGAATGAACATGTTACCATAATCGCTCTCTCATTTTTTGATGAGCCACATGTTAAAGAACAAGTTCTTGAATCAGGAGCAAACATGTATGTGATTAAAGAAAATATTACCTCATTAGTATTGCAAGAAATTTTGACATAAATTCTCAGTTTTTCTGAGATTTTTTATAATACACAGGCAACCTGGTCTTCTCTTTTTTTCATGGTGTTGCGGCTTTTTCATGATTGGTTATGTGGTGTTTGAGGTTTAAGGTAAGGTAGGTTGTATTAGTTTCTTCTTCTCAGGTTGCCTGTAACCTACTTCCTTACCTCTTTTTTTTACACAGAGTGCCAATTAAATTTTTATCTTTGCATACACGTTAAGATTAACAAGTATGAAAAAAGATTTTTTTACATTTCTCATTTCAAGAAAATTTTTGCAAAACATTGCTGGTATTATACTATTAATACTCGTCTTGTTTTTTGTTTTAAACTGGTGGTTAAAATCATACACCCTTCATGGCGACCATATTACCGTGCCTGATTTTTCAGGGACAGATTATCTGCAAGCACAAATACTCGCAAAAGAACATTCTTTAAAATTGGTTATTAACGACACCATATATTCAGAACTTGTTCGTCCCGGACAAATAGCTGACCACACCCCAAAAGCCGGAAAAAAAGTAAAACCTAATAGAACTATTTATCTTTCTATTAATGCTACAGGTCCAATAATGGTTAAAATGCCTAAAGCATACGATGTGTCTATTAGACAAGCGAGAAATATTCTTTCGCAGAGTGGATTACAAATAGGAAGAATAGAGTACAAACCCGATATTGCTGATGGATACGTGTTTGAACAACACTACAAAAACTCTCGCATTGAACCGGGCACACTCATCCCAAGAGGTTCAAAAATTTCACTTGTTGTTGGACGGGGCTCTGACAATACCACGATAGTTGTTCCGTCAATCATTGGAGAAACCTATACTAATGCTCTTGCTATACTAGACAGTATTGGTATAAACTATAACCCTATCTTCTCTCAAGGAAATTATGAATCAAGAGAAGATTCTGTACAATCAATAGTTTGGCGGCAATCTCCATTGGCAGGTGATAATAGACTTATGAATATTAGTCAAATTTTAGATTTTTGGGTGCAACCTAAAGATATACTACTACCGGAAATTGAATAAGCAATTACGTGTATATACAAAACACATACTCTCATAACAGATGTACAATAAAAAAGAGCAAAGCAAAGTTTCCATCTTATAAAAACAGATACGGATATACAACTATTACACACAAAACATGAAACACATATCACTATTTCTATTACTCTTTTGCTTCTTCGTATCATCTGTATCTGCTCAGGAAGAAGTGTTAGTATTTGGACCTTTTACTCCCGAAGAACGCCTAAAATCAGAATCAAATTCTTCGTCTAACGACTCACTTCTATTTCTTCCGTTTTTTGATGATTTCTCATATCCTCATTCATCTCCAAACTCAAAATTATGGCAAGCGTCAGATGTTTTTGTAAATAAGTCATTCGGAAAAAACTCACTAACTATTGGCGTTGCTACGTTTGATGCACTCCAAGCAAATGGAAAACTCCATAAAAATGCTGGCTCACAATCATTTTTAGCTGATGTCTTATCATCTCATCCTATAAATCTAAAAAACTACAGACCTTCTTACAGAAGCGACCGACTATATATATATAACGGATCGTATCAAAAACTAGAAAATTCATATTATTTATTCTCTTCCGGCTCATATAAACTCATTGATGAAGGTCTCCGTTTTATGGCGGGCGACACCATATACTTCTTTGATGGACTTACGTATACGCCGCTTGTTGATTCAATCTTTTATGGTGAATCTTCCACCTACACATATATTGAGGGGTCTTTTGAAACGCACGCTCATGTAGTTCCTTATTCTATTGAAGATTCTCTCGCTCTTAGTTTCTATTATCAAGCCGGAGGATTTGGAGACAAACCCAATGCGGGCGACAGCTTAGTTCTTGAATTTTATGTGCCTTCTCAAAGACAAGGTGTGTTTATTAATGAAATAGCTAACAATTGGATAGAACTCTATAATGGTTATGATACTCTTGTTACATTCAGTTCTCTTTATATTATCCCTGCTCCTCTGGATTCAATCATAGCAAATGACACAATCAGTAAATATAAACTTTCTGATGTTGTTATTGCCCCCTATTCTCATATCATAATTTCGAGTTCCGATTTTTCTCTCCATACCATGTCTCATGCATTTTTGTATCTTTTGAATTCAGACAGTACCGTGCTCGATAGTGTAACTTCTAATTCGCTACTTTCAGAAAACATGGCATTGGCTCGTATGCCTGATGGAAACAGCATCTGGGGCATTTCAACTACGCCTTCGCCCGGCATGTGTAACCCGCCTTGGATTTCTATGTGGAGCACCGATGATGACACCGGAGATTCATTCTCGTATGTATATATTCCGCTTGACACCGTACAATTTTTACAAAAAGCTGTTCGGTTTCGATTTAAAAATTATGCAAGTCTAAGCAATGATGCAAGTCATGCTCGTAATCAAGATTTTTGGAATATTGACATGGTTTGGCTTGATAAACACAGAAAACGTTCTGAGCCAAATGTGCCGGATGTTGCGTTTAACAAACCTATTTCTCAATTATACCGTTTTTTTTCCTCTATTCCTTTGGCTCACTTCACGCATGTATCTGAACCGGACTTCCGCATGACACTAGAACCAAGCATCGAAAATTTTGACTCGAGAAGTCGCCAAGTTTCTTTTGAGTTTTCTGTTAAAAAGAAACATACCGGAGAATCTCTCACGTTTCCATTCGACTCTTGGTTAATTCCTGCATTTACCCAAGTACAAAAAGATACTACAATACACCCGGCAGATAGAGTGAAAATTTACGACTTTATAGCTCAAGATATCGGCAATCACAAAAAAGGAATATATGAATTTCAATATTATTTTAGCACTGACAAAAATATTCTTTTTGAACAATTACGTTGGAATGACACCAACCGTGTTTCGTTTATACTCGACAATTATTATGCATATGATAAAGGCATTCCGGAAGCCGGATATGGCTTGCGTAGTGCTCCTATGGGACGAGTAGCATATAAATTCAGCCCATTACGAGCAGACACATTACGAGCTATTAACATCTATTTTAACCCTACCACACATACGCAATCTGCTATTTTTAACCTCTGTGTTTGGAAAGCTGATGCTGCCGGCATGCCGGGAGAACTCGTATATTATATGCCGGGAGAACGAGTTATTCACCCTTCCGGCTTATACAATTTTGCGAGATATCTTATTGATGACGATGGAATTGAAACCGGAGAAACCGGAGGAATCTTTATTGAGGGAGATTTCTTTATCGGGTGGCAACAACCCTACGATATACTTTTAAATGTTGGGGTTGACTTACAAAATACAATTCGCCGAAAACTATATTATAATTTGGGATTCTCATGGGAAGAATCGTTTGTAAACGGTGCTCTCATGATGCGACCGGTGTTTGGAAATATATCGCCAACAGTTTCTGTAAGTCCACTGCAAGACCAATCTTCACTGTATATATATCCAACAATTACACAATCTGGGGTTTCAATTTTTGGCACACAACAGACGCTTCTCTATAAAATATTTAACAGCTCCGGTATGCTTTTAGAACAAGGATATACAGAGCATGGAATTGAACTGGAAAGATATGCTCCCGGAGTGTTATTTATTCAATTATTTTCTAACAATACGCTTGTGCATTCTCAATCAGTTATTAAACAATAAGCTTTGTGATTATGAATTCCGGCGGCATTTCACATATTATTTCTCTTGCACAACATGTTATAAAAGAACGTGATATTCCTTTTATAACTGAGGCATTTTCGCTACTGCAAAAATCAAAAAAAACCGCAGAAAAAATAGAAAAACAATTAGCAATTGCGGAATTGGCTATTACAGAAATTGGTTTAGGCGGAAAAGCACTTACCAGTATTTTTTTACTTCCTGTGTTTGAGAAAAAAGAAATTTCTGAAGAATCTATTACTCAACATTACGGAACTAAAGTTCATGGAATAATAACAGGCATTGCAAAAGTTAAAAAAATTGATACCAGCAAATCAAAATTTCATTCAGAAAACTTCATAAAATTAATCCTTACACAAGCTGATGATGTTCGTGTTATTCTAATTCTTTTAGCAGAAAAACTATACGCACTTAAACATATTGAATTGCTGGATTCTGCAAAACGTGTTGTGTTATGCGAAGAACTTTCATCTCTGTATGCACCTATTGCTCATCGTTTAGGGCTCTATCAAATAAAAACGGAGATGGAAGAAATTTCAATGAAATACCTCCATAATGATATATATAAAACAATTGCAAAAAAACTTGCCGAAAAAAAAGCAGAACGAAACACGTACGTAGATACCTTTATAAAACCTATTAAAGACAGTTTACAAAAAAAAGGTATTTCTTGTGAAATTAAAGGTCGACCAAAATCAATTTATTCTATTTGGAATAAAATCAAAAAAAGTAATACTGAATTTGAACAAATATATGACTTATTTGCTATCCGTATTGTAATTGACTCACAACGAGAAAACGAAAAAAATGACTGTTGGAATGTGTATTCAATAGTTTCAGACATTTATCGTCCGAACCCTAACCGTTTACGAGATTGGATATCCACCCCAAAACACAGTGGATATGAATCGCTTCACACAACCGTTTTAGGTCCGGAAAATAAATGGGTTGAAGTGCAAATACGCACACGCAGAATGGACGAAATAGCAGAAAAGGGTCATGCCGCACATTGGAAATACAAAGAAGGAGAAAAAGCGGTTGGCTCCTTAGGGTGGCTCGCGAGTATTCGTCAAATTCTCGAAAACCCCACAGCACAAGAACTCGAAGAAGATAGTAAAACAAGAATGGATTTATACACCGATGAAATTTTTGTATTTACCCCAAAAGGTGATTTATCCCGATTACGAGCAAATGCAACAGTTTTAGATTTTGCGTATGAGGTTCATACCAACATAGGGAATACCTGTACTGCAGGAAAAGTTAATGGTAAAATAGTTCCCATAAAGCATGTGCTCAATAATGGAGATAAGGTAGAAATAATTACTTCTAAACAACAATATCCAAAACAAGACTGGTTATCGTTTGTAATAACCTCAAAAGCTCGGCAACGAATTAAAAAATATATTAATGATAATGAATACAAAAATGCTGAAGTTGGAAAAGAAATATTACAACGAAAACTTGCTACCATAAAAGTAAAAGTTGGAGATGACATTATTCATAAAATTCTTAAACATTTTCATTTAAAACATGCAAATGATTTATACAATGAAATTGCCGAAAACAAAATTGATTTTTCAGAAATTAAACAATTATGTATAGACCCGGTAAAAATTGAGTCTGATAAAATTCCAACAGCTATTGACACCGAAGACTTTCAGAAAAAACTTGCACACTCTCGCACGGTAAATAGCGACGACGACAATCTTCTTATAATAGATGAATCAATAGATAATGTTGATTATAAATTTGCAAAATGTTGCAATCCAATAAAAGGTGATGAAATTTTTGGGTTTATTAGTGCCGGCGGAGGCATTAAAATTCATAGACTTACCTGCCCAAATGCCGCTTACATGATTGAGCACTACCCGTATAGGGTTATTAAAACACAATGGACAAAAAGTTCGAGCTCTCATGAATTTAGTGTAGGCATTCGAGTTACCGGAGCCGACGAGATATCTATTGTAAGTAATATTACACAAGTCTTAGGAAAAGAGTTAAAAGTTAATCTTCGGAATTTTAACATTGCTTCTCGCGATGGGAATTTTGAAGGACTTCTTTCTCTCTATATATCTGACATAACCTTCTTAGATAAACTCCTTGAAAAAATTCGCGGGATAAAAGGTGTATATACAGCCGAACGCTTTGACTCTTACAAATAATCCTACAGATCTATACGTGATTCAACTAAACAGGCGGTAATTGTGCTAAATTTTTGCTTTTAAAAACAAAATAATCGCAATAAAAGTATACACAATATTTGGTATCCACACAGATAATAATGGATCTAAATGAGCTTTTATGGTAAATGTGGTTGAAATTTGCATAAATAAAATATACGCAAACATTAATAATAGTCCAAACACTACATTTACAACAGTACTTCCCCGTTTCTTTTTATTTGCAATACTTACCCCTAAAATAGTTAAAATAAAAGTAGAGAAAGGATACGCCCAGCGTTGATACTTATGTACTAATAATAAATTTACATTACCGGAACCTTGCAGTTTCTGCACTTCAATATGTTCATTGAGTTCTTTAATATTCATTCGCTCCACATACACATTTCGCTGTTTAAAATCGGCAGGAACAAGATAAAAAACAGTATCTAAAAATGAACCTGAATGTATTACTTCACCATCAGATTGAATATCACGAATAGTGTAATCATACACTCTCCACTTTTCAATTTCGGGGTGCCACTTAGCATATGAACTATTAAGTTTGGATACCAATTTACCATCCTCAAAATGTTCCATAGAAAACCGAAATGCATTTTCGGTTTCAACATTATAACTTTGAATGTAGATATAAATACCCGGTCTTACTTGCCTATGAATATCTTGTTCCCAGTTATGAATTCTTTTAAAAATGTACTTGTCTTCAAAATCTAGACGAATCTTATTTGATTCCGGAATAATATACATAATTAACAATAAAGACAAAGACGCAATAACCGTTGCCGATATCATATAGGGTCTCATGAATCGCAAGAAACTGACTCCGGCAGCATGAATAGCAATTATTTCTGTATCATTTGCCATACGAGACGTAAAATACACTACAGAAATAAATACAAATAATGAGCTGAATAAATTGGCATAATATGGCACAAAATGCACATAATATTGGAAAATAATTTCGCTCAATGGGATTTTATTGGATATAAAATCATCAAACTTTTCTTGAATATCAAAAATGATGGCAATAGACATAATTATGAGAATCGAGAAAAAATATGTTCCCAAAAATCGTTTTATTATATACCAATCAAGTTTTAATAACATATTAACCTGAGTTCGATTATTATTAAAAGTTCAGAATCTTGTTCATTTTCTAACGAATTAATCTAAAACATTGAAGATTAAGGCAAATCGATGAATCTTATCGGGATAAGATGAAGATATTTAACGCCAATATTCAATATTTTACACAAAGCTATCAATAAACCGCTTATAAACAGCAATCTTCTTCTTAAAAATATCTCGATTTATCCCGATAATACTCGTTATTTTTAAATCGAATCTTACTATTTATAAGCGGTCTGAACTTAAAAGAATAACCGAACTCAGGTTATTATAATCGCTGAGAAAGTTGTTTTGTCATTTTTTGTTTCCAGTCATAAAACGTACCTGCCTGTATGTGTTTGCGTGCCTCTTGCACCAACCAAATATAGAACGCAATATTATGAATACTTGCAATTTGAGCCCCAAGCATTTCACCTGAATGTATTAAATGACGAAGATATGCTTTAGAATATGCTGTATCAACATATGAGGTTCCATCAGCATCAATTGGACTAAAATCCTGTTCCCATTTTTTGTTCTTAATATTAATTATGCCTTTTTGTGTAAATAGCATGCCGTTTCGTCCGTTACGAGTTGGCATAACACAATCGAACATATCGGTTCCTAAGGCAATTGCTTCCAAAATATTAACTGGTGTTCCTACCCCCATTAAATATCGAGGTTTATCTGCAGGTAAAATCCCATTAACCACATCAAGCATTTCGTACATATCTTGTTCCGGCTCACCAACACTCAGCCCCCCTATTGCGTTTCCCTCCATATTTTGAGAAGCAATAAATTCTGCCGATTGTGCACGAAGATCTTTATACACGCTCCCCTGCACAATTGGAAAAAAAGTTTGTGCATGGGCATACAAAGGATGAGTTTCTTTAAATTGTGTTACTCCTCGCTCTAACCATCTATGTGTTAAGTGCATTGATTTTTTTGCATATTCATAATCACAAGGATACGGCGTGCATTCATCAAGAGCCATAATAATATCAGCCCCAATAATTCTTTGCGTATCAACCACATTTTCAGGAGTAAACATATGCTTAGAACCATCAATATGAGATTTAAATATTGCACCCTCTTCGGTTAATTTTCTGGTATCTGCAAGAGAAAACACCTGATATCCGCCACTATCGGTTAACATAGGTTTATCCCATCCAATAAAGGCATGCAAGCCCCCGGCTTTATGAATTGTATCCAAACCCGGACGTAAATACAAGTGATAGGTATTGCCTAAAATTATTTGAGCTTTGCAATCATCACGCAGTTCACGCATGTGAATACCTTTTACCGACCCTAAGGTGCCAACCGGCATAAAAATAGGAGTTTCAATTACTCCTGAATCTGTTGTTATAGTAGCAGCTCTTGCTTTAGAATGAGTATCGGTATGAGAAATATGAAATTTCATGAATTTTATTTTGAGCAAAGATAAAAAAAACTACTGATGAACAGTAACACTTTATTATAAGCTCGCAGCATGTTTAAGCACATACAATAAAATATTCCAAAATTGAGCTACACTTGCAATTTCAACACGTTCATCGGGAGAGTGCGGGCCGCGAATATTTGGACCAAACGACACAAATTCCATATGCGGATATTTACTTTTAATAATTCCACACTCTAAACCTGCGTGCACAACAGTAACATGAGGCTGTATTTGTGTATTTCGAGCATATGCTTGCTGCACAAGTGATACAATTTTTGATTCCCACACCGGTTCCCACCCGGGATAATCTCCGGAAAAATCACATTGAGCTCCATACAATGAAAAATGCTGACGTAAGGCATGAGCAAGTTTCATTTTTTCACTACTTGAAGAGCTCCTTAGCAAACAATTAATCTCAATATATTTTGTGTGTGTCTGAATAATTGAAAGATTATTAGATGTTTTGGTAATAGTAGAATCAAAATCTTCAACAGATATAACACCGTTAATACAAGTATTCAAGGCGGTTATAATAGCATGCATATCTTGTTTCTGAATAACTGTTTCCGGCATTTCTGCATCAGTTATTGAAATTGTAAGATTTGGATCTGTTTGATAATACGCTATTTTTGCTCCGGCAATAAAATGTTTCACGGCATCTTTAAAGTCAGGCACATACAAAAATGGAATTGTAAACACCGCTTCTGATTCACGAGGAATTGCATTTCGCATATTTCCTCCCTGAATAAAAGAAATTTCCGCGGCAAATTTTGCAAACACAATATGCAAAAAAGAAGACAATAACACATTTGCATTTGCCCTTCCGTGGTGAATTTCAAAACCTGAATGTCCACCGGTTAAACCCGAAATTGAGATTTTAAATGCTTGAGCTTCTGATTTTGCTGAAGAATGCTCAATTGAGAACACAAAATTTCCATCAATACCACCGGCACAACCAATCGTTATATCATGTTCGTCTTCGGTGTCGGTATTAATCATATACTGTGCTTTTAACACATGCGGACTAAGCGCATTTGCTCCACCCATACCGGCTTCTTCATCTACGGTAAACAATGCCTCCAAACTACCATGCTGTATATCGTGCGATTCTAAAATTGCTAAAATTACCGCAACACCAATACCATTATCGGCACCTAAGGTTGTATGTTTTGCACGAATCCATTCTCCATCAATAATAGGGATAATTGGGTCTATAATAAAATTATGTTTTGTATATTGATTCTTTTGAGGAACCATATCAACATGAGCTTGTAAGGCAATCGTTTTACACGCTTCATATCCTTTTTTTGCAGGTTTATATATAATAATATTACCTATCTTATCTTGCTCATATGCAAGTGAATGTTTATCAGCAAATTTTCGAATGTACTGTAAAATTTTTTCTTCGTGTTTAGACGGATGTGGAATTGCACAAATATTCTCAAAATGTTTCCATACACGTGCAGGTTCCAATGATGATAAAGAATCCATACTGCTGATTAGCCGATTTGACTTAATTTTTCGAGAAGATTTGGTTTTAGAATAGTAATTACTTTGCCATCAAGCTTAATAATACCATCATGATTAAGTTCGGAAAGTAACCGAATTGCACTTTCTGTAGAAATACCCGCTAATTCGCCTATTTCTTTACGAGTTATAGAAAGCTCAATAATTTCACTTTTTGCAACACGCTGACTAAGATATAAGAGTGCATCGGCAAAACGACCATGCAATTGCTTATTACCTAAGCTTGTAATTTTATTAAAAAAGTGCTTAGAGTTTTTGCATAATCTCCCAATAATATCATTTGCAAATTGGTTATTCTCAGCAAGAATATCAGTAAATGCCGTTTTTTCTATAAAGCAAATACTTGAATCAATAATAGTTGCAGAGGTAAAATTATATGTTTGTTCGTTATAGGTAGATGACAACCCAATCCAACTCACCGGCTTAAGAATATCTATAATTAAATTTTTATCATTAGATCCTTCCAAATATGTTTTTGCAAGTCCTTCAGTTATAAGCATTACATGATTTGCGAACGCTCCTTGCTTACAAATAGTTTCACCTTTTTTATACCGTAAATGTGTGCTATTATCGCTAATACGCTGTTTTTGTTCTTTTGTTAGAAACGTAAACAATGAACTTTCTTCCAGTATTTTTTCAAGTGAAACCTTAGGCATATTTGTACATATTTAAAGAATGAATCACAAATATAAAATATTTACAGAAATATCCTTCTTTTTTAGAAGCATAAAACTCAAGGGGCTAGTTTATATTTACAGATAAACTAGTTATACACAAAACTGCTCAATTATTATTTTGAACAATCAGCACATGCCGCAACAATATTTTGCACTAATGTATCAATCTTATCTTCAGGAACCGCAGAAAATGCTAATCGAATGATATCGCCAAACACAATAACACCGGTAGAGTATTTCTCTAGTAAGTGTTGCCTGATTTGCTCTCCGTTTAAGCCTAGTCGTACTTTAATACACATAAAATATCCGGAATTATACGGTAATGCATCAAAATATACACCCGGTTTATGCTCTGCTAAAGATTTTTTAAGTGCACGATAACGCGATTGAAGAATTGCATATTTTTCTGATTTATATGCCTGATAATTTTCTGATTTATAAATCTTTGTAAGCAAAGACTGTGAAAGATTGCTGATATTAGAAATATTACCGCGAACTGCTCCTGCTGTTTTTGCTTCAAGAGCTTCATATAAGGCCGCATTTCCGCCTTTAATTCCATATGTCATAAATCCTACACGGAATCCCCACACATAATCTTCTTTAGTTGGGCCATCAATTTTAACTGCTAAAATACGCTCATGAAGGTGAGATAATTTAGTGAAAATTGACTCGGTATAAATACCGTTTTCGTACACCAAACCAAAATAAGCATCATCTATTAAAACTACAATGTTTTTTCCTGCTTGTGCTTGTTGTAAGAGTATTGCAGCAATTGAATCTACTTCTGCATCTGTAGGAGTGTACCCGGTTGGGTTATTAGGAAAATTAAGTAAGGTAACTATTTTATTACTCTTTGAGTTTTGTAACGTATCTTCAAAAGAATCAAGATCAAAACCTGAATCCTTAAAAAGAGTAAAGGTTTCAATAGTTCCACCACAAGCATTTTTGAAAATTAAATCATAATTTTCCCAATACAAGTCAGAAATAATTACACTATCACCTTCATCAACAAATAAATACCCGGCCATACTAATTGCATGGGTAAGTCCATTTGTGGCTATAGGTACACTAATTGTTTGTTGGTTAAGCGAGGGGTTTTTTGCATATATAAAATCTTTCCAAATAGCACGTAAATCGGGTTTTCCGGGACTTGGAGCATATGGAAAAATATTTTCAACTTCCATTGATGTAAAGGCATCAAAACCATCTAAATATAATGATTTTCCATTATCGGCAACAGCTTCACCAATCGTTGCATTTATTTGTTTACCCTTTGCCTGAGCCGCTTGAGCTAAAATACCTAACTTAGGAAAAAATATATTTTTTCCTTTTTCTGATAGCATCTCTAACACAAATGAGTTTTCTTTCTCAATTGTTTGATTTAATTGAACTGCCTGTGGGTCTGTCATTTTTTACAAAATATTAAATTATCTCTTATATTTATTAATCAAATATACTTGTATCGTTTAAAATTGCAAGGAGAAAGAATATCCTTTTAGGACATTTTTTTTTATGATGTGTATGCGTTTTTTTATATGTATAAACTAAGAATAGTACAGGCAGAAAAAACCACTCCGGCAATACCGTTAGATGTACCAAAAGCAAGTGTGATTTTTGATAAATCCTTAGGTGTAACCAAAGAATGTTGAAAGACTAATAAGCCAATAAAAGCACCTGCTCCTATCCAATACACAAACGAAAAGTCCCCCAATAACCCGGCAATAATTACAAAAAGTGCAGTTACAATATGAACTGCCGAAGATACAGCTAAGGCTCTTTTGGCCCCAAGCTTAGAAGGAATACTGTGCAATCCGGCATCAGCATCAAATTCCTCATCTTGAAGAGCATATATAATATCAAAACCACCTGTCCAGGTAAAAACAATAGCAGAAAATACGAGTGGTAACAAAGCAAAGAATCCGGTAACAGCCAAATATGCCCCAATAGGGGCAAGAGATAAGCCAAGTCCTAACACAAAATGACAAAGAGCAGTAAACCGCTTTGTATACGAATACATAAGAATCACACACAATGCAACAGGAGACAAATAAAAACAGATTTCGTTTATAAACCAGCTTGTTGCTATAAACAACAGACTTGTAACAAGGGTAAAAATAAGTGCTGCACGTGGACTAATAACGCCACTGGGTATTTCACGCATAACTGTTCGTGCATTTTTTGAATCAAATTCGGCATCGAGATACCGATTAAATGCCATTGCGGCAGAACGGGCAAACACCATACATAACACAATAAGCACAAACACTCCGGTATCAAAAGAATAGTCTGTTTGAACTAATGCTACAAAGAACCCAACAAACGCAAAGGGTAAGGCAAAAATGGTGTGACTGAATTTTATTAAAGAAAAGTATGATGCTATAGTTCTCATTCTTTTTGTACCTCTTCGAATGTTATTGAACGACAAATAGCTTGGAGTTGTCGCATATAATTTCGTTTGTTTTTATTTGGGTAATACACATACCCATCAACCGTATACAGCATTTTTCGAGCTTCATCAACAAAGGTATAACTAGCAAACGGACCCGCCATAAAGTCATTTTCTACCCGCCATTTACCTATTAACTCAACCGTATATCCATTATTTACAAACCGCCCAATTTGTTTACGAACAGGAATAATATATTCAGTTGTCATATAACTTCCTTGTGTTGGTCCGGGCATATATTTCTGCAACAAAGAATCTCGATATCGTAATATTGCCCATTTTTCAAGTTGAAGCGTATCGGTATAAGGTCGTTGATATATAATAATACCTTGACTATGATCGGGGCTTTCTAATGAAATCCACACATACGCATCTTCTACTATTCTAATTTCAAAGCCCTTAGGCAAATCAATATTCATATTAAATTTTTTCCGCAATGCATGTTGGTCTCGTGAATTAGGAATTGCTCTATAACTAAGTAAATAGCGAGAGATTTCTGACTCAACAAAAAAGTTAATAATTTTTTTATGATGAGCTTGTAACACATCAACAAGGGTATCCGGACGATTAACTCCAACAGCAACATATGCCTGATTTTGCGTCCACATATTTCTATGAAATGTAACTTGTGGTGTTACATGCTTAGGATTTACATCTATAAATAAAACATTTCTATGCGAGCGAAACACGCTACTGAAATGATTTCTACTAATCATTAAAAGATTAAATGGGGGTTCGGGTTGTATCATCCCCATTTCATATTGATTTAAAACAGACTGAGCTTGTGCACTAATATCGGTATTTAAAAACTCATTATTTATTACTACTAAAAGCTCTCCTGCTTTTCCGCCAAGACTAGCACCACCAAAGCCACCACTCTGGTTACATGAACTCATATACAAAGATGCTAATATAACTAGTAAAAATTGTAGTTGTTTCATATGGAAAGGTTTAGGGTTTAAAAATATACATTACTCTTTATTACATACGAATTAGACATCCTTATATTTCTTTGAGCTTGTCCCACCAAGTAAATTTAAGAATAAGCGATAAAACTATCACAATTGCTAATGCAATTGCAAAACTCCCCCATTCTTTTATAACAATAAAAACAGGTAAGGCAACCAAGGCTGTTTGGGCAATAACACCAAGAATAACATTAAACGAATCTTTATAAAACCGTGAATTATGCGTAAATGAAGCGTCTTTCTGTTGTACCTTTTTTAGTACCGGCTTCCAAAATCCCCATGGTTTTACCGAGGTGTAAAAAGATTCTAAGGTTTCATCATCTGTTGGCTTCGCACTATATGTGCCTATAATACAGCCAAGCATTGAAATAATCAAGATAATTGGGAAGAAGTATAGACCAATAAGATTTTTCGGAATCTCCGGAAAATGTGTTGTAATTACATCGGGTGCAAATAACTGAATAAGCCCTATTATAAGACCGGAAGCAATACCTGTTGCCATTCCCCAGAAATATCCTTCGGCATTTAACCGCCACCAGTACCATTTTAGAACATTTGATGCAATATAGCTGGCATAAAATGCCCCGGTTACAACTTGTAAAATTTCATTTACATCGGCAAGCACAAAGCCCAAGAGTGTACTTAAGAGCACAACACTTATTCCAACCGAATAATTAGAAACTTTAAGTTCTTTTTGTGTTGCATGTGGTTTTATATATTTTAAGTATATATCATTAGAAACATATGCCTGAGCAGCATTAAGTGTTCCGGCAAAGGTCGACATAAATGCGGCGAGCAAACCGGCAAGCAATAAACCCAACACACCAACAGGCACAAAGGCAATAATTGCAGAAGGCAAAATTTGCTCAAAATCAATTTGACCGCCTACCAATAAGTGTAATTTATCATAATTAATAATAGCTAAAACCGCAAATCCGGTAAGCATAAAATATCGAATAGGATTAAGAACAACGGAAACCATTCCACTCATTTTCATAGCATCTTGCGGATTTTTTGTTGCAAGAATTTTTTGCATATCATAGGTTGGTGCGGGGCCGGCTAAACTAACCAAGATTCCTTTCATTAACATAAAACCAAAAAATAAACTGAATAAAGAATAGCCGTCATCAATAATTCGCTGATTAACCTCAGCAAGTTTATGTGTCCAGTCAATATCTAAGATATGTGAGAAAAACGGAGAGCCCCATCCTTCGGGAGTTAGAGTTGGAAGTAAGCCGGGTGTAACTTGATTCATAGCAATAATACCAATAATAAGTGCCGAAACCGTCATTATTGCATATTGCAGTAAATCTGCCCACACTATACTAGACATACCTCCCATTATTGCATAAAATGTTGCAAATATGGTAAATACAATTCCATACACATGAGGAATATACTGAGGATTAATACAATCAGGAGAAATTCCAATAGCGTTACACACAAAATCCCAAGGCACAAAAAGCATTAAAAATTTCCCGAGTCCTACAAAGCCATACGCTAGCATAGAAAGACTGATTATGAGGGCAAAAACCACTACAACTCCATGCGATAACTTACTCCCCATCCCTTTCCCAAAACGAGTAGATATCCACTCCGCACCGGTTATTACATTCGATTTTCGTAACCAGGCAGATAAAAACATCATTAAGAAAATTTGGTTAAATGTAGGCCACAACCATGGTATCCAAATACTTTTTAAGCCATACACAAACATAAGGGTAACCAACCACATGGTTCCGGATATATCAAACATGCCGGAGGCATTTGAAATACCTAACATATACCATCGTAAGCGGTTACCACCCAATAAATATTCTGACTTGTTTTTTTCTGCTTGACGTTTAAAATAAATCCCGATAAACACGGTAGCAGAAACATACAATAAGATAACGAGTAAGTCTATAAATGAAAGTACCATAGGATGAAAGCTTATTTTTTATCAAAAGTAAAAAAAAGTACATCAAAATTACGGTTTTTGACGCATTTTCTACTGATGAATATATTCTCAATTAAACCAACATGTATCTATTCTCGTGTTTTCAAGAAGATATACTTACAACAAAGGCATTACAGCCGTTTCAATTTTGCGAATTTTAAAAGAAGTTTCTTTTGTTCACCATTTTCAAAATCGATAACAGCCGTACTTTCGGGGAATTCACCATACATAGACTGCACAAATCCTTTTCCGAATTTAGCATGAAGCACCCAGCTTTGCGATGTTATATCTCGGGGATTATCCGGTTCAAAATCTGCAACAATAGGAGATGGCGCCGTTTTTTTAAATTGCTGAAAAGCAGGTTTCTGTGCTGCACCTTCCTTTTTCTTCATAAATTGCTGAAAGGATGTTGATTGAGGTGAACTGCTAAACGATGTTGAAAAACCACTAGATATTTCTTCAATATATGTTGGGTCAATTTCTTGCACAAATCTACTGAGCGATGAATTTGTAAGATTCCCCCATTTTCGTCGAGAATGAGCATAGGTAAGATATGCCGTGGTTTTGGCACGAGTAAGGGCAACATAAAAAAGGCGTCGTTCTTCTTCTGTTGATTCCGGCGTTTCGCCTCCCATAAAAGAGGGAAATAACTGCTCTTCGAGTCCAACAATAAAACAATGCGAAAACTCAAGTCCTTTTGCCGAGTGCACCGTCATTAAGGTTACTTTATCAGAAGCATCAGTATCGGTGTCAACATCTGTTAATAAAGATATTTTTTCCAGATAATCTGTAAGTAACACCCCCTCATCTTCTTCTTTTTCAACAAAATCTTTTACCCCATTTAATAGCTCCTGCAAGTTATCGAAGCGGTTTTTACCTTCTAACGACGTATCTGATTTGAGGTCGCTATAAATACCTGATTTTTCAATTATTCTATGCATAATATTGTATGCATCAACCTCAGAAAGTTCTGCTCTCAATTCACTAATGAGTGCATGGAAAGCTTTAATTTTTGTAATAGTTCCTTTATTAAAAAAATCTGAAGCTAATTCAATATTGGCAATCACATCCCAAATACTATATTGTGCAGAAAACGCCAATTTCTGAATTTTATCAATGGTGGTTTGACCAATACCTCGAGCAGGATAATTAATAATTCGCGAAATTGCCTCCTCATCTTTGGGATTTACGCACACTCGCACATACGCCAGAATATCTTTTATTTCTTTTCTTTGAAAAAAGCCGGTACCACCGTATATTCTACTTGGAATACGCAGTTTAGTTAAGGATTCTTCCAAGATACGAGACTGAGCATTTGTGCGATATAAAATTGCAATGTCTTTATATGCTGCATTTTGACTGTGCAAGTTTTGAATTTCTCTTGCAACGCCCATTCCCTCTTCAAAATCTGTTTGATATGCACATACTTTAATGTGCCCTCCTTTTTCTTGTTCAGAAAACGTTTTTTTAGGAATTTGGGTTTTATTTTTTTTAATTACACTATTTGCGGCATCAACAATAGTTTGTGTTGAGCGATAATTCTGCTCTAATTTGAACAAGGCATATTGTGGATAATCTTTACTGAATTTTAAAATATTTTCGATTTTAGCACCACGAAAAGAGTATATACTCTGAGCATCATCGCCCACCACACAAACATTATTTTGGGGTAAGGCAAGTTTTTTAACAATAAGATATTGTGCGAAATTTGTATCCTGATACTCATCAACTAAAATGTATCGGAATTTGTTACAATACTTTTCGAGCACTTCAATATTATCACGGAACAGAATATTTGTATATAATAACAAATCATCAAAATCCATGGCATCAGATTTTTTACATCTTACTTGATACTGAGAATAGATGGCATGTATTTCGGGCATTTTCTCATATCTGTCTTTTTTAAGAGCATCAATGTTTTGTGCATATGATTGAGCCGTAATAAGATTATTTTTTGCTTTTGAAATTCTTGCGGCAACAGCTGCTGGTTTATACAATTCTTTGTCAAGTTTTAAATCGCTTATTATTTTCGCAATCAAACTTCGAGAATCCTGAGTATCATAAATAGTAAAATGTGATGAAAAGCCGATTACCTGAGATTCAAACCGAAGTATTTTAGCAAAAATTGAGTGAAATGTTCCCATCCATAGATTTCGTGCAGCATCCTCTCCAACCAAAGTGGCAATTCGCTCCTTCATTTCTCGTGCGGCTTTATTGGTAAAAGTAAGAGCCAAAATAGTGTGCGAAGGAATATTATGAGCCAAAAGATTCGCAATTCTACAGGTTAACACACGTGTTTTGCCCGACCCCGCACCCGCAATTACTAAACTGGGACCCGAAATATGTTCAACTGCCTTTCTTTGAGCCGGATTTAATCCTTCAAAAATTCCATTCATTGTATGAGTTCTTTTTTACAAAAATAAAATTCTCATACCATTTGAACGATAAAATTTCTGATAGTTATTCACAAAAAATTAGAGTTTATTTAATCCATTTCATAAACAAGACAGTTTGCATGTTTCAAGACATTACAGCAAGGCTTGCACACTCCAACTATCATATTCTAAATACGTGCTCGTATACCAATATTTGTTGCAAGTGGCATACCCGGTCTTACTCCAGAGGGGCGTCTGGCAACAATATATGTTTGGTTGGTAAGATTTGTAATACTAGAAAAAATGCTAATATTTGGCTTAATAGTATACTGAGCCGAGGCGTCAACAATAAGATGTGAAGGTATTAACTGCTCTTCGTCCGGCGTTCCTTTTCCCGGGCTTGTTCGCATACTTCCCGTATATTTTCCGCTGAGGGTAAACGAAACGGTTTTATGTTCTAAACTAATCCCCACATACAGTTGATGCGTACTCATGTATGGATATGCATCTCCTTTTTCAACAGTACCCCATTCTCCAAACGTACTGGCAAAACTTGTTTTAAACTCGGCATGAGAATAAGTATATGCAATATGAATGGGTAGCATCCATGTGTTTTGTTCAATAAGCTGCAACACATCATATTTTGCTTCCAGCTCTAGGCCAATTGTGCCCACCGCACCGGCATTATGCATTTCACCCAATCCTTGTCCGCCCACTGCGGCTAAATCAGAACCAAGCAAATTAGAGTAATCATTATAAAACACAACCGCATTAAGATAATTTGCATGTGTAAAATAACGAAATCCTAATTCATAATTAATACTTTCTTCCGGTTTACTGTTTTGTTGCGCTCCCGGAGGCGAAAATCCTTTATGAATACCTGCAAACATATTTGTTTTATGAGACAGCGTGTATTGTGCGGCAAATCCGGGAATAAAAACCTGAATATGATTTTCTGATTTTTTGAGATTGGTGCCGATTCGTTCCGGATCTTGCTTCCCGTAATCATGTTGAGTCATAGTAATATGTTCATATCTAATACCCGGCTTTAATAAAAACTTGTTATACAACAAGGTATATTGAGCAAACCCGGCAAAAGCAGAAGCTTCGGCAACTCTGTTACTTTCGGTACCCGGCACTCCGCTATTAGTAAGTTGCATTACGCCATCTTGCATTGCATAGGTGTCTTCCCACTGAAATCTATCCATATTATCAACATGATACCGAAGTCCAAGTTGAATACTTTGTTTACGAGAATCGGTACCTGATAATAAAAATGTTGCGGTAGATTGAATACCCTGAGTTGTATATGAGCGGTTATTTGCTTTCACAAAAAGAGCGTCTTGCTGTGCACTATTTGCTGCCCCCGAAAGAACAGAAAATGCGTCGGCATACTCAAAAGGAGCATCTAAAATTTTATCAATTTTATGTTTTGCACCACTACTGTCTTTAACCGCATCTAATTTATACCAGTTTCGAGAAAATTCAGTTTGATACGCCGTTGTAGTTATAGAAATATTTCTTCGTGGCTGAATTTTATGAGTAAGCATTTGTTTGTTTTGCGATGTTGTTAATACATCTTTTTGAGCTCCGGCATACATGCGAAAAGGAGTTATGGCAAAATCTTGATTTGTTAACCCAAGATACGATTCATCAGAAACCTCACGAGCCACTCCAAGTTTAAGTGTAAGAGATTGATATATTTTTGACGTACCATTCGTGTGTAGTTGAAATTTCCCGAGATAATCTTGTTTATCAAAGCCAATACCTTCACCCATATCAAGAGTCTTAAAACCATCGGCACTATATTGAAAGGTTTCAACAAGATATGCTGAATTTTTAAAATAATCGCCCACAGAAGCATGTGTAGTTTTAGTTCCAAAACTACCTCCGGACAGCCGAATATGAGCTGTAAGGTCTTGAGGAATTTGCGTTGAAATAAGATTTATAGCCCCGCCGGAGGTGTATGGCCCGTACATTATTTGGCTACCGCCCTTAAAAACTTCTATACCTTCCATTCGCCCGAATGTAGGGAAATAATATGCTGCCGGAGCACTGTATGGAGCAGGAGCTATAAGCACGCCATCTTCCATAACCGTAATTTTTTGACTTCGCTCCACTCCGGTTCCACGCAAGCCGATATTTGTCCGTAAGCCAAAACCATCTTCTTCTTGAATAGAAATACCGGGAACTGAACGCAATGCTCGATTAACATCAGTATACGAAAAAACTTGTAATTCCAGTGACGACAGCTGCTGAATTGAGCCCGGAATTTCTTGTATGCCTGACCGCCCTTTGGGAACAATATATACATTATCTATATTAATTGAACTGGGAGGTAATGCAACCGTAATAATTATTTCGTGAGATGAATCTATTGTTACTACCTGCGAATAGTTTTTATGACTTACACTTGACACTTCTAATGTATAGGTTCCATACGGAATTTTTGATAGGTAATACACCCCGTCACTTTTTGTAATATCATATATAGTAGTATTAGCGAGATATACATATACACCGGCAACACCATTAATACTGTCTGATTGCGTAATAATTCCACGTATAGAACCATATTGCCCGAATACTGAAAGTGTAGAGCAAAAACTAAGGATAAAAAGTATCTGTTTCATTGTACAAGATTTTAATTTTTTGTTTGTACAAAGAAGCTATAAATGCAGACATGCAACAATCCCTAAATATTGGGAAATATCAGCTTGTATTTTTCTATACATATCCCTAAAGATTATGAGTTCTTACAAAAAATTTGTAGTTATACTCATGTCGCCACCTTCGGGGCTTAGGTTTGGTGCGGCAATGCATATTTCTATAATCATGTCGCCCGTTCCGGGCTGGGGATAGGGTGCTTTTTTAATTAGCATCTGGCATACACCCACCGCCCTTTGGGCACCTCCCTCTTAGGGAGGATTGGCTATTTGCAAGATTTTCACACAGCATTTTCCTTTTTCACTACCTTTCCACAAAGCATTACCCCCTAGAGGGGGCTGGGGGTGTTACGTGATATACATAATCTCAACTGCTGCTCCCCACGAACAAATCTCGTTAACTTCCGGTCGATTACCGAGGGGCTATATTGTCCTTTTAGGACGGAAAAATATCGGGGCTTATTCATACCCAAGGCGTTGCCATTGGGCTAAAATAATAAAAGCTTTCAGCTTTTTTTAAATTAGATGCATTTACCCTACGGGCTGGAGATGCCGAGACCTACCTGTAAAAGCAATAGAGTTCCCCGATGCTCGAGGGGTAGGTCATGCAATACGCGGTTGCTAATTGTGCATTAGCAGAAAGAGAAGTAACACATAAAAAAACGCAGATTTTATTGCGAATTAGTATCTAATTAGATACATTTGTAAAAAAATATGTAATGCCTATTATTGAAATTATAGATGGTTTGAAAATTCATGTATATAATGGTGAACATAGGCCTCCTCATATTCATGCTGTTTATAACGAATATGAAGTTTTAATAGAAATTGAAAGCAAAAAAATATATGCAGGTGATGTACCGAGCAAACAATTAAAAATAGTATTTGATTGGCTCATGAATAATGAATCTTGGGCGTTAGAAGTTTTTTATCAATTAAACCCTAATTTAAAATGAGAAAAACAATAAAAATACCTAGAGTATTGAAAATTAACTGGATAAAAGATTTATCAATTTCAGTTGTTTTTAATAATGGAGAATCAAGAATTATTGATTTTCGCAAATTATTTCATGATATCGAATTACAAAATAACCCAACAGCTAAAATTCTTTATGATAGCAATGAGTTTAAAAATGTAACTCTTGTAAATAATACATTATCTTGGAATAATGTTGATCAATATATTACATCACGAGACGGAAAAAAAACTCAAGTACCATTTGAAATTGGAGCAGATATTTTGTTTAAATACAGCACATCTGAAAAATCAGAATCAATTTTGAATGTTGGTAGACTTATTAAACAAATGAGATTAAAAAAAGGAATGTCTCAACAAGAACTTGCACTAGTAAGCGGAACGTCGAGAACATATATTTCAAGAATAGAAAATGACCGGTCAGATATTGAACTTTCAACATTACAAAAAATTATTGAAATAGGTTTAGGAAAACGACTTGAGATTAGATTGAAGTGAGTTATACTCATGTCGCCGCCTTCGGGGCTTAGGTTTGGTGCGGCAATGCACATTTCAATAATCATGTCGCCCGTTCCGGGCTGGGGATAGGGTGCTTTTTTAATTAGCATCTGGCATACACCCACCGCCCTTTGGGCACCTCCCTCTTAGGGAGGATTGGCTATTTGCAAGATTTTCACACAGCATTTTCCTTTTTCACTACCTTTCCACAAAGCATTTCCCCTTTGAGGGGGAAGGGGGTGTTACGTGATATACATAATCTCAACTACGGCTCCCCACGAACAAATCTGGTTAACTTCCGGTTGAGTACCGAGGGGCTATATTGTCCTTTTAGGACGCTTTTTCACATATCATTACTATTATAACCCAAGGCGTTGCCATTGGGCTAAAATAATAAAAGCTTTCAGCTTTTTTTTAATTAGATGCATTTACCCTACGGGCTGGAAATGCCGAGACCTACCTGTAAAAGCAATAGAGTTCCCCGATGCTCGAGGGGTAGGTCATACAATACGCGGTTGCTAATTGGGAAAAAAAGTGCAGAAACGAAGAATAATGTTTTATTTATTTCCCCATCCGACATGGATTAAATTTTCTAAAACACTGTAAAAAATAAAAAGAATAAATGAAACACCTACTATTCTAAAGTATTTTCTTTTATTCATTATTGTACTATCATCCGCTTGTTTTTTATTTAAAATTGACCATTTATTAAATTTAACTGCATTTGGGATTGTTAAAAATATTACAATAAAAAAATATGAGTAAAAATTTAAAACTAATAATATGATTGCAACAATATTTATTATTAATACATGGAAATAATCTTGTTTATTCATTTTCTAAATTATGTATTACTTTTAATACGCAGCTGACGCATGTTTCTATCAAAAACACAACAAAACCAACTTGTTCTATTTCCTAAAATAACTTATTCCGTTTTAACAAATAGGAAAGTAAAACCTGATTAAATCCTTTATTTATATCAGCTTTTACATAATCTATATGATACTGTGCTGCGGTAAGTGAGAGTTCTGTGGTGTGTTTTTTTACTTGTTCTCTATAAAAGGCACGGACATTATTAGGGTGAATTTTAATCTTCTCCCCTGTTTCCATATCGGTTATTTTTAATGGGCGGTTAGAGAAATCAAATAATTCTTCGGTATGTGGTTCGGTTACATGAAAAAGAATTACTTCGTGTTTATTGTAGCGTAAATGCTGTAATGAGGCAAATAGCTCCGAATATGATTGTTCTTGAAAAAAATCACTAAACACAATTACTAAGGAGCGTTTTTTTGCAACCTCTGCTATTTGATGCAGAACATGCGAAATTGAGGTTTGTTTTTGAAAAGAATCCTTATTTGTAGCCGTATGCAAACTGGTATATAAATAATTATATAACATTTGTGCATGTGTTTGCGATAGCTTTGCATCGGTATGTATGCGCAACTCGGTATCAAATAAACTGAGCCCAACCGCATCGCGTTGTTTTCTGAGTAAATGAATAAGTGATGCTGCAGAATACAATGAAAACGCGAGTTTCGATTCTAAAACTTTGTCTTGAAAAGGATACAACATAGAAGAAGAGGTGTCAATTACAATATGACATCGCAAGTTTGTTTCTTCTTGAAAGCGTTTTACAAAAAGCTTATCGGTTTTACCGTATAATTTCCAATCAATATGTTTGGTTGATTCTCCCGGGTTGTAAATTCTATGCTCTGCAAATTCCACAGAAAATCCATGAAACGGACTTCGGTGCAATCCGGTAATAAATCCTTCAACAATTTGAGTTGCCAAGAACTCGAAATTATCAAATTCAGCAAGTTGCTGTATGTCTTGCAGAGACCTCATACAAAATAAAATACCGCAAAATTGACGACCTGTATCCAATCAATTTTGCGGTAAAAAAGATTACAGATTTTTATCAATTAATTCTGCAATTTTTGATTTAGGCACAGCACCCACTAACTTGTCAACCACCTCGTTGTTTTTAACAAAAATAATAGTAGGAATGTTTCTGATAGAAAACTTAGACGCAATATCAGGATTTTCGTCAACATCGCATTTGCCTACAAGAGCTTTACCCTCATATTCAGTTGCTAATTCTGCAATAAGCGGAGCAACCATACGGCAAGGGCCGCACCATTCTGCCCAAAAATCTATTACAGTAAGTTTGTCTGATTTCGCAACTATTTCGTCATAGTTTGCTTCGGTAATTTGAATTGCCATAATTATAGTTTTTATAGTTAGTTTAATGAAAAATCTATTTTATCTATGTTTTCTAAATATTGAAACGCTTCTTGTGTAATGTATTGCAAATCCCCTTTTGGGTGCATGGTTATATATATTTCCTGACGTTTATCATACACCTGAAATTTAACCGGATATTTTTTAACGTCTCCATTCTCCGGGTTATCACTTGCCGAAAGAATTTGAGCAATAATATCATCGTTTAAGTCATAAATATTAATTCTAATATTACAGGTCTTTACTTTATCTTGTAAGATAGACAGGGGTTCAATTTCTTTAATTTTCAGTTCATAATCGTTATTATCGCCCCACTTCTTCATTACAGTACCTTTTACACAGAGTTTTTCGTTCATTATAATTTGAGACGAAAACTGTTGGTAATCTTTACCAAAAAGAGCAAATTCGTGACTCCCATTAAAATCTTCCAAAGTAAACTTCAAAAACTGCTTACCATTTTTTGTTTCTCGGTGTTCCAGTTTTGTAACCATTCCCGCCAAACACAACTGACGGTCTTTAAACGCAGATATATCGGCAATTTCCTGTAAAGACACCTTACAAAAATGCGTTATAATGCACTTGTACTCATCAAGCGGGTGAGCAGAAAGATAAATACCAATATGTTCTTTTTCCTTTTTCAATTGCTCCATATTAGACCATGGCGGTAAATCAGGAACAGTAGGCGTTTCAACTGCAATTTCCGCATCATCAAATAAAGACAACATGTTAGGTTCCGGATTAGCTTGAACCGCATTCCCAAATTTAAGTAATGTTTCTATAAAAGAGGTTTCAGTTTCATCAAGAGAAAAATATCTGTGTCGTTCAATACCAAAACTATCAAATGCTCCACTAAGAGCAAGACTTTCCAAGTTCTTTTTATTAACGGTACGCAAGTTTACCCGCGACACAAAATCAAAAATATCCTTATACTGTCCGTTTTTAGTTCTCTCATCAATAATTGATTGCGATGCTGCCTCACCAACACCTTTAATAGCACCTAAGCCAAAACGAATTTGTCCCTTTTTATTAACCGCAAAATTTATCTGACTTTCATTAACATCAGGAACCAGTACATGAGCTCCAATTCTGTTACACTCCTCCATAAGCTTTGCAATTTCATCAGCTTTAGAAAGATTACAACTGAGAGCCGCAGCCATAAATTGAGCAGGATAATGTGCTTTTAAAAACGCTGTTTGAAACGCAATATAGGCATAGCAAACCGAATGAGATTTATTAAATGCATAGGATGCAAATGCCTCCCAATCTTTCCAGATTTTGTCTATAAGTTCATCCGGTTTTTTTTGAATTTGCCTACAACCCTCAATAAATATTTCGTTAGCCAAACAGCCCTCACGGAATTTTTCGCGGAGCTTATTCATTAAATCAATAAGCTTTTTACCCATAGCTTTCCGTAACTCATCAGACTCACCACGAGTAAAATTTGCCAGTTCACGAGACAAAAGCATTACCTGCTCTTGGAACACAGTAATTCCATACGTGTCTTTTAAATATCGCTCCATAAGAGGATGATCGTACTCAACCTTTTTTCCATGTTTCCGAGCCACATACTCCGGAATATATTCCATAGGACCCGGACGGTATAAGGCGTTCATGGCAACTAAATCTTCGAATCGGTTTGGTTTGAGTGTTCGCAAATGCTTTTTCATTCCCGGAGACTCAAACTGGAATATTGCAGTAGTTTCGCCCCTGCCAAAAAGCTCAAAGGTTTTTTTATCGGAAAAATCAATATTTTCAATATCAATGTCAACACCCGCAGAACGAGAAATATTACTTAATGCCTCTTTAATAATTGATAAGGTTCGCAGTCCCAGAAAATCCATTTTTAACAAGCCGATTGCCTCCACAAATCGCCCATCATACTGGGTAGTCATAATATTTTCTTCCTTAGTTGGCATAAGCGGAACATGCTCATCTAATGGATTTTTACCAATAAGAATTCCACAGGCATGAACCCCGTATTGCCGCACAGAACCTTCTAAAATACAAGCATTTTCAATTGTTGCTATTTCCACATCATTCCCTTGGAGACGAGCTTTTTTAATCTCCTCTAGCAAGAATAAGCGAACATCAGCTTTTAAAATATCTTTTGGTTTATTTTCTTTTATCGCATTTTTTTTGTCTTGTTGAATTCTTTGAGCAACAGCATCTAAGCTTCCACATTCCTTTTCCAGGTTACGGATAGCCGCATATGCTTTATCTAATTTACCGTTTTCAGGAAATTCTTTCGTAATTCTGTTTGCTTCGGCAAGTGGTAATTGCAGAACCCGTGCAACATCTTTTAATGCACTTTTTGCCGCCATAGTACCAAAGGTACAAATATGAGCAACCTTATCATAACCATATTTTTCGGTCACCCAATCAAGCACTTTTTGTCTGCCATCATCATCAAAATCAATATCAATATCAGGCATTGAAATACGATCAGGGTTTAAGAATCTCTCAAAAAGCAGTTCATACTGAATTGGGTCAATATTAGTGATTCCCAAACAATACGAAACCACTGAGCCCGCCGCAGAACCACGTCCGGGTCCCACTAAAACCCCCATATTACGAGCTTCCTGAATAAAATCCTGAACAATTAAGAAATATCCCGGAAATCCCATTTGAGCAATGGTATGCAATTCAAAATCTATACGTTCTTTATGACTTTCAGGCAGTTCGGCACCATATCGTTTTTCGGCACCGATATAGGTAATATGACGTAAATAATCAGCTTCAAATTTAATCCGCAACACCGAAGCATAATCCCCTAAACTCTCAAAGCGTTCAAACTCTGCACGCAAATCATCCTCGCTGTATTTTGTTGAATATGCTTCAAACGTACCAAAAGATTCCGGTATAGGAAATTCCGGCATAATAGGACTCGAATTAAGTTTAAATTCCTCAACCTTATCAGCAATTTCAACCGAAGTAGCGAGAACCTGCGGAGCATCTGCCCAGAGTTCATACATCTCTTCTCGAGTTTTGAACCACTCCTGACGGGTATATCGAACACGATTCGTATCGTGCACATCAGCCCCCGTATTTAAACAAATAAGCAAATCATGAGCACTTGCGTCCTGAGCTTCGGTAAAATGAACATCATTTGTAGCAACAATTTTAATATCGTGTTTTTTACCCAACTTAAAAAGCTCCGCATTTACATATATTTGGGTATCGTACACATCTCGCTTAAGCACAACATCATCCGTTGGATGACGCATTACCTCGAGATAAAAATCATCGGCAAACACCTTTTTATACCACAGAATTTTTTGTTCGGCAGCATCACTCCCCTCCTCAACCAAAGTTTTAGCAACCTCGCCACCTAAGCAAGCACTCAGCACAATAAGACCATCCTTATGTTTTTCGAGAAGAATTTTATCAATACGCGGTTTATAGTAAAAGCCCTGTAAATGAGCAACAGATATTAATTTTAGCAGATTTTTATATCCCGTAAGATTTTTAGCCAAAAGAATAAGATGATGATTTGCACGATCTTTTTCATCGGCAATATCATCTACCAAATACACCTCGCAACCAAGAATCGGTTTTATCCCTTTTTTGGTACAAGTTTGATGAAATTCTTTTACCCCGAACATTGAGCCATGGTCCGTTATTGCCAATGCCGGCATTTCGTCTCGAATAGCTTTTGCAACAATATCATCAATAGCTGCAGCCCCGTCGAGTATAGAATATTGTGTATGAACATGCAGATGCACAAACTGCGTATTGCGCTGCTCCGATTTCGGCAATTCAACATTAACCTTCTGTGCCTCTTCTATGAGTTCCTCAAGAGCAGAATCCTCAAAATTTGACTCCAAATCTATATCCGCCGCCTGCATTACCTGCGGATTTGCCTTTTGAAACTTTTTAATAAACGCATCATCACATTGTAAATGCGTAGCTGTAATTACCTCAACACGAACCAACTCCAAAAAACACCGAGCCGTAGCATTAACATCGGCACTGGCATTATGAGCTTCAATAAAACTCTCATTAAATAACACCGTATGCAATTCATCCAGTTTTGGCCATTTGAATTTTCCCCCTTTACCACCGGGTATTTGGCAGTAGTCCGTACTAATAGTCATAGTATCAACCTGCACTTTATTGGGCAAAGAATTTTGAAGTTGAGCACGAATTAACTCAGCACTCACAATTGCAATATCAAAAGAAATATTATGACCAATAACATGGCTTACCGTTTCTAAATCTTTAGAAAACTCTTGCAACACAAAAGCCAGGTCGTGACCTCTTTCAAGAGCTTTTTCGGTAGTAATTCCATGAACTTGAACTGCCTGAAAAGGAATTTCGAAACCAACCGGCTTAACAATATAATTTTTAGCAGACACAAACACCCCGGATTCATCATGAATTTGCCATGCAAGTTGTACCATGCGAGGCCAATTTTCTAAATCATCATAGGGCGCCTTATAATTTTTTGGCGTTCCAATAGTTTCTGTGTCAAAAATTAAAAACATATACTGTATAAAGATTAAACAAGCTGATTATCAGTAATGTTTACAAAACAAAACTGAACTTTAAAAATACAAAAAAAAGCAGGAGAAATATAGCGTGTTAATAACTATTCAAAAAAATGAAAGTTTACTACTACTTGTGTACAATATGAATCTAAACCCGACGAGAGGCATCCGTATTTCACGTATCATTACCTATAACAGGTAAAAAAAAAAACAAATCATTATTTTGATACAAAAAAAACTTGTATTTTTCAACTTTAAAAATCTCACAAACATAAATATTCAAACTATGGATGCAGAAATTTTGGCGCGTATACAATTTGCCATGACGGTAGGATTTCATTACATTTTTCCTCCCTTAAGTATTGGTATTGGTCTCATAATGGTTGTTATGGAGGGGCTCTATATCAAAACAAAAAATAAAGAATACGAAATTTTAGCTCGCTTCTGGACAAAAATATTTGCTCTCACTTTTGCCTTAGGCGTTGCTACGGGTATTGTAATGGAATTTCAATTTGGCACAAACTGGGCAACATATTCTCGTTTTGTGGGAGATGTGTTTGGCAGTGCATTAGCTGCCGAGGGCTTATTTGCCTTTGCTATTGAAAGTACCTTTTTGGGGATATTAATTTTTGGCTGGAACAAGGTTAAACCATGGGTACATCTGGTGAGCACAATAGGGGTATTCCTTGGTTCAATGTTTTCTGCGGTGTGGATAGTTGTAGCAAATAGTTGGCAACAAACACCTGCGGGATATCATATTGTTGGCGAAGGAAATATGGCTCGAGCAGAAATCACCGATTTTTGGGCAATGGTGTTTAATCCATCAAGCGTTGACCGTGTAATTCATGTGTGGATTGGCTGTTTCTTAGCAGGAGCTCTGTTAGTTATTAGTGTGCATGCATACTATTTAATTAAAGGAAGATTTGTGGAATTATCTAAAAAAGCATTAACAATGGCTCTTGTTGTTGCTACGATATTTTCTCTTGCTCAATTACTATCGGGACACAGTTCTGCGGTTATTGTAGCAGAACACCAACCGGCAAAACTTGCCGCATTAGAAGGTCATTTTGAAGCAGAAGCTCCCGGAGATTTATATTTGTTAGGATGGGTTAATAAAGAAGAACAAAAAGTTACGGGAATAAAAATTCCGGGTGGCTTATCATTCTTATTATATCAGGATTTTAAAGCTCCGGTTACCGGCTTAAATGCCTTCCCCGAAGAAGATCGTCCTTCGCAAGTTAATGCGGTGTTTCAAGCATATCACATTATGGTTATGATTGGCATGTTCTTAATAGGACTCACCTTATACGCATGCTTTTTATTATGGAAAAAGAAGTTATTTGAGACTAAATGGTTGCTGTGGATTTTAGTATTTTCGGTGATTCTCCCTCAAATTGCAAATCAATTAGGATGGGTTGCTGCCGAAATGGGTAGACAGCCATGGGTAGTATACGGACTCTTAAGAACTGCCGATGCGGTATCTGTATCTGTATCTGCCGGACAAGTGCTCTTTTCTCTCATTATGTTTGCATTTGTGTATCTTATTTTACTCTTTTTATTTATCTATTTACTTAACAAAAAAATTCAAAAAGGTCCCGAAACAGGGGAATATACTAAAACACTTTTAACATAATACGACTATGGAAACATTTTTAGGTATAGATTATCCAACGCTTTGGTTTGCCGTAATTGCTATATTATTTACCGGATATGCAGTATTAGACGGATTTGATTTTGGTGCCGGAGTTTGGCATTTAGGGCTAAAATCTGAAGAAGAAAAACGAGTGTCTCTTAATGCAATCGGCCCGATTTGGGACGGTAACGAAGTATGGCTAGTAATAGGTGGAGGAGCTTTATTTGCAGGATTTCCACTCATGTACGCATCATTTCTTTCGGCATTATATATTCCGTTTATTCTCTTTTTACTTATGATTATTTTCCGTGCCGTTTCTATAGAATTCCGGGGGAAAGAACCAATGATGTGGTGGAAGAAAATATGGGATACCAGTTACGGTATTTCTAGCTTACTTCTTGGATTTTTACTGGGTGTTGTACTTGGAAATATTCTACAAGGTGTTGCTCTTGGATATAATTTTGAATATGGAGGAGGTCCTCTTTTTGAATTTTTAACTCCCTATGCCTTATTAATTGGTGCGGTAACGCTTGCTCTGTTTATGTTTCACGGAGCATTATTTATGCTCACAAAAACGAGTGGCGATTTACAAAAAGGGTTTAAAAAGAAGGCATGGATTTCTTTTGTAATCTTCATCATACTATTTGCAGCGGCAAACGTCTTTACACACAGCGGATTCGAGTATCTTTCTGACACAATGCGTGCTACGCCAATTCTTTTTGCAATTCCGGGCATTGCAATAGCATGTATTATTCTGAGTGTTCTTGATATGAAGAAAGAGAATTACACACGAGCATTTCTTTTTTCGGCGGCATTTATCGTGTGTATGCTCACTACGGTTTCTATTGAATTGTTCCCAATATTATTACACAGCACGGTAGACCCGGAATATACTATTACCGTATATAATGCGGCATCATCTGATAAAACAATTGGCATTATGCTTACTATGACAGCTATTGGATTTCCGTTACTAATCGGATATACCATTTTTGCCTATAAAGTATTTAGCGGCAAAGTAAGCTTAGACGAACATAGTTATTAGGAGTTAGTTGTCAGCCATCTTTTAAACTAAGATGCTGCTTGCCCAATTATTTGTTGTGTCCGTATGTAACACTGAGATTTGGGCTTCATCTTTCTCTACCAATATTCTGTGCCTAATGCCGCTGTCTTACCAGGCAACGTGTTAAGCCAATCGAAGTAAACTAAATATCGGTAAAGCAAGTATATTAACAGTGTTATTATTGTCTCGTTTGGCGATGTGCTGAGTCTGCCTAAGGAGACAATACATTTTTAGCCGGACGCTCATGAAAAGAAATATGGTTATAAAAAAAAACGCTATCTTTGAAATACAGAATTAACGCTCAATGTTTTGATTTTTACATGATATGAATATTCTCATTGTTTTTCCAACACAACTTGAAGCCGCAGAGTTTACCCTGCCAAAAACAGCTCATTCAATAGAGATATTCATAAGCGGTATTGCATGTTACAACACCCTGTATTCGCTTACAAAATATTGCACACAAAAAAAGCCCGATTTACTTATACATGCAGGAATTGCCGGGAGTTTTTCGGAATCATATCCCCCCGTATCGGTAGTGCATGTTATTGAAGACTGCTTTGCTGATGTTGGTGTTGCTCAGGGGGCAAGCTTTAAAAATATATTCTCTTTACAATTGGCAGACAAAGATGCCTTTCCGTTTAACAATGGCTTTTTACAGATACCTTTCGTGAAAACAGTTCCACAGCTACCTCAGGTTAGAGGTGTAACAGTAAACAGAATCTCGGCGAGTGTTGCAGAACGTGCACTGTTAGAAAACAGTTATCATCCAGATATTGAAACAATGGAAGGAGCTGCCGTTCATTTTATTTGCTTACAAGAATCTATTCCGTGTATTCATATACGAGCCATTTCAAATATGGTAGGAGAACGCAATAAAAATACCTGGAGAATTTCTGATGCTCTCAAACAAGCACATCGTACGGTTTCTCAAATTATTAGAACGATTGAGTAATAGCGGCACGCTGCTATGGTAGGTAAAGGAGAGATTTTTGGGGACGATTCATTTAGACAGACTTACGTTCCCACGCTATATGAAGTTGCCGAATTTCGGGCTTCGCGTCGTGTCTGCCAGGACAGGAAGTGCAAGCGAGAAATCAACTCGAAGGTTACACTGCATTCTGCCATGAGGTTTAGCGTGGTTACCCACTGTTTTAATTTATCTAATCTACAAATGTTTCTTTAATTATCGATTTTAGTTTCTTTATTTCCGCTTTAGATAATTTCTCAACCGTCTTTACAATCCGTTGTTTATCAATTGTGCGTATTTGGTCAATCACAACCCAACCTTTCTTTTTATCATGAAAAACCTCTATTCTTGTTGGATATGGTTTTGACTGACTCGTCATCGGTGCAACTATCACAGTATTTAAATACTTGTTCATTTCATCTGGTGATATTATCACACATGGACGAATTTTCTTAATCTCACTCCCAACTGTTGGGTCAAGAGTTACTATCACTATTTGATATTGATTTAACTCCATTCCTCAAAACTTTCATCTTCAAACACATCTGCCATTAAAGATTTGTCATCTCCATTTTCATGCATTTGTTGGAATGATTTTTCCCAATTCTTTCGAGGGGTTTTTGTTGGTTTTAATACGATATAACCATTTTCTAATATCATTTCTATTTTATCCTTGATATTATATTTTTCAATTAAGGTTTTGCTCAAGCGTATTCCTTTTGAATTTCCGATTTGTACTACTGCTAATTCCATCGTTTTATATTTTAATATGTAATCACAAAGTTATTACATTTCTTTTTCAAAAGCAATATATTTTCAAGTTTTCTTAAATAGTGGGTAACGGTTAGGCGGTATGGTTAGTTGCCGATTTCGAAGCACTTTCCTATCAAGTTACAACGACTTTTGTTACGAGCTGAAACGATAAACACCCCACTGACTGCCAAATGTTTTATATACGATGTTAGCGGTTAGGCGATTAACCAATTGTTAAATTTATCCGTTTCCCAAGACCAAATTCAAATATTCTGTAAAGTGTTGACAATTGAATATCGCATTTCCCATTTTCTAAGCGTGAAATGTAACTTTTTTTTGTTCCAACTTTTTCGGCGAGTTGTTCTTGTGTTAAATTCACTTCTTTTCGTGCTTCTTTTAGCATTTCACTTATCACAAAATATTGAGCTTTTTCTTCAAAAGTATCTCTTTTTTCTGTGCCAATTTTCCCGTATTTAATGTCTAATAACTCATCAAAGTTTTTAGCATTTTTTATTTTTTTTGCTTCCATTATTTTTTATTTTTTGAGTTAAAATATTCTTTCATTAATAGTAACGCTTTTTCTATTTCCTTTTTTGGAGTTTTTTGTGTTTTCTTTTGGAATCCATTAAATAATACAATAATGTGTCCTTTGTCAAAACAGCAAAATATTCGATAAATATTGCTTTCAAATTCTACTCGTATTTCAATCAATCCGTCTGTTTCAGAAATATGATCTAAAAACTTCTTTGGTACATTTTTTACAGTTTTTATTATTTTAAAAACATATTCAATTTTTTCTTGAACTTTTTCTGTTTGTTTTAAATAGAACTCCGTAAAATGATGTTCGTGAAATATTATTTTTCTTTCAAATCCCATATCGCAAAGTTAACTCTAAAGTTAACTGAATCAAAATATTTTTATAATTATTTTTTATGTAGTGCTTCTTTTTTCGCTTACCGCTAACGGTTGAGTGCAAGTGCCGTAAGGGATTGCGGGCGATTTCCTATCAAGTTACACGAAAAGTTAAAGCGGACTTCAGACCTTCGCAAACCTCTGAAACCCTTATAGCATATACACTTTGTTAGCCGTTCGGTGTTTATTTTTTCTATCATTTTATCTTTCAATTTGCTCCTTCTTTTTAGTCTGCCGTGCGCTGGCTTTGGTGGCTCTTTTGCAATTTTTGGATTTAGAGTTGGCTAATGCGAATTGCAAATGTGCCACCAATTGCGTAGGCATTAGTAATTTATACTTTGTCCAGTTCTTCCATTAATGCTTTCCTTTTGGGATATTCAGTTCTAAAGTATGAAATAATTTCATTTGCTTTTTCCCTTGCTCCAAGTTTTATAATCTTACGGATATATCTGCAAGCATTTTGGTAATGGTCTCTCCCCATACTGTTTTTCATGTATTTCAGAACGCCATTTGCATATAATTCAACTATTTCATTTGCATAATGTTTTGAAAGATACTTTTCGTAATGGTCAATTGTGTTTAAATCGGGTGTTTTTCTAACCAATTCTAAAAGTCTGTCCCACCATTCTTCTTTTATGAAAATACTTGCAATCAAACCAGTATCAAGCCATCGTTTTTTAGCTGTAATATCCTGAATAACAGCTTCAACAAAGGCAGTCCATTTTTCAGGTCTTACATACTGTTTCAGTATTTGGTAATAATCCTGCTCATTCCTGAAATTGTCAATAAATAACAGACGAGCGTATTCAATAATTCTTTCAGAGTCGTTTTGGGCTTGTGCTATTTTTAATAACCAGTCGTACCATTCTTTTGCTAATCCGGGTTTGTCTTTCAAATCATAATTTACTCCGTCCTTGGCTAATGAAATAGCTTTGTCATAATTTTTCTTTTTGAGTGCTTTTTGAATAGCTTCCCGCCTTAAATTTGAATTTGTAATGTTTTGTTCCAGATATTTTTCAGCAACATCTTCTCCTTTTGTTTTTAATAAAATATCGTATTTTATACTTTGGGCTTCTTCCCTCTCGTAATCAGACCTTTGAGCTTTTTCAACCTGTGCAAAAATACGCTCAGTTTCGTCTTCTGTTTTTAAAAGCAGTGCAGCAAGGCGTAAAACACCAATATGCCAATCCCAGCCCGAATAAATTTGTTTGTCGAAAGAAGTAAAACAATATTCAATAATTAATTTCCTGATTTCTTCGGATAAGTGTTCCTGAGCAATAGCATAAAGCATTTCATAAGCGGCATAAACACTTCCGCCAATATCACCATTGCTGTCATCCGAATATTGCAGGGCTTCGGTCATTTGCTCCATTACGGCAGTACAAATAAAAACAGCACTTTTATAATTGCGGGTGTTTATCTGTTTTTGTGCCGATTCCAAAAGGTTGTCAACCGCATTGCCCACAATCCTTGAAGCCGACCAGTCGATAAAACCATGCCTGTCGGAAGCCGTTTTAAGGATTGATTTTACCTGCTTTACATACAGTTCTTTCGATTCATCGGAATTGTGTTGGGCAAACGATGACAAGAAAAGGTTTCTGAACGGGACGTTTACCGATGCCTTCTCACGTACAAATTGTTTCAATTCATCGTGGGTTGCTTTTTCGAGCAATTCGTCAACCTGTTGGGCAACGGTTTTACGTTTTACAGGTTTAGCAGACTGGGTTGTTTTCGTTCTTTTTGTCTTTTTATTTAGCTCTAATTCATCTTGTTGCAGGTGAAAAATTACAGCAGCTATATGCTTGCAAACAGGTCCCAAATCGTAAGGGCAATCGCACATATGTTCGGTAATAATTCCGTTTCTAAGGGTAAGTTGCACTGTGTAATCTTCGGTGCCTTCTACAATGACTTCGTACTCGCCCAGGCTTATTTCTTCGGGTTCGTGAACATGCCCTTTTTTAAAGTACTGCAAACCACGTTTCAATATGGTTTCGTCTATATATTGCTCAAATTGGTTTAGTGGAATTTGCATGGTTTATCCTAATTATTAATCACAAATTTATCAAATTTAGTGGTGCGTCGGCAAGAAAACTGCTCTTTTGCAAGTTGAAGCATCGGCTTGTGTGTCGGGGCTTGCAAATGTGCTGTTTTGTGCGTTGATTATTCATTTCGTTTTCTTTTTTAGCAAATTGTCTGCTGTGTCGTTGTCTTCTTACACTGACGGCTAACGGTTACGTATATGAAACGTTTGGCATTTCGAAGCACTTTTCTGTCAAGTTACAACTACTTTTGATACGGGCTGAAATGCTCGATAACCCACTGACTGCCAAATGTTTTATATACGATGTTGTGCACTGGCGTTCTTTGTCGTCCGTTTTATTGTCTTTAAAATTTGCTGCACTTTCATGTCTGCTGTGCGTTGGGACAGACACACTCTTTGACAAGTTTTGGTTGTGCGGTTGGCTTTTTGAGCGACTTGGCAATGTGTGTGGCTGTGAAGCGTGGGCTGTATGTTTCATTATTCCAGTCATTATGCAACTTTCAGTTTGTAAAGATGTTCCTGAAATTCTATGAACAGTCTGCTTATGTTTGCCACGTCTCCTAATATTTCTTTTGCATCTTCTAATGATTGATACTTGTTTGTCAGCAATATTGGGAGTTTGTCTTGGTCGAGTTCGTCAACTCCTGTTTCAATGTATTTGCTCAATACGAATGAAATAAATTCTTTCTGCTTGTCATTGAGTAAGGCAAATATTGTTGCTTCGGCTGCTTTGGCTCTTGCTTCTCTGGTCATTGCGATATAGTCACCATTGAAAACGTATTCCAAAACATCGTACAGGTCGCTTTTTTCCATATCAACCAACTTTTGCAAAGTCAGTAAGTCGTCTTTTGGAAAACCTGCTGCATCTAAATTTTCTAATAAAATCCTTCGGGTTATCGGACTGCTCCAAAGTTTCCGTAATTCTTCTTCGTCTTTGAAGAGTTTTGGCAATTCGCCAAATAGATTATTCAAAAATTCTTCTGCTGAAATGGGTTTGCCGTCTGCACTCCAAAAAGAAGTGGAAATCATTGATTGTATTTCTCTTTCTTTTCCGTTGCGAAGTTTGATTTTGATTTTCTGTTTGCGTTCGGTTTCAGTCGTCTCTTTAGGTTCTCTTGGTTTGTATTCTCCTTTTGGTTCTTTTACTCCGCTTGGTTCATCTTCCAATGGTTCACCGTCCCATTCGGGGTCGCTGAAATGTTTGTAAGCATCTACAAAGTCGTAAATGGTAAAAAACTCTTTGCCGTCAAACAAACGTGTGCCACGTCCAACGATTTGTTTAAACTCAATCATTGAATTGACTGGACGAAGCAAAACGATATTGCGAATGTTTCGTGCATCAACTCCTGTAGAAAGTTTTTGCGAAGTGGTCAGAATAGTTGGAATTGTTTTTTCGTTGTCCTGAAATTCTCTCAAAAGTCTTTCTCCTTCTTCTCCGTCATTGGCTGTTACACGAACGCAATAAAATGGGTCTTTGCTGTTGGCATTTTGGTTTACCAAATCTCTTATCAGTGCTGCGTGTCCTTGATTGGCACAAAAGATTATTGCTTTCTCGTTTTGATTGGCTTCATCTAAAAATATATTTACCCGCTTGGCTTCCCGTTCTACAATTTCAATGGTGCGGTTAAAGTCTTTTTCTTCATACAATTTGCCTTCTTCAATTTCTCCTTCTACAATCGTGTCGTCCGAAGTGTAGCGGTAATCGTCCAAAGTAGTTTTGATACGTTTTACTTTGAAAGGCGTTAAAAAGCCGTCATTGATGCCTTCTTTCAACGAATAGATGTAAACAGGTTCGCCAAAGTATTTGTAAGTATCAATATTATCTTTTCTCTTGGGAGTAGCAGTTAAACCCAATTGCACTGCCGGACTGAAATATTCTAAAATGCCACGCCAATTGCTTTCGTCATTTGCTCCGCCACGGTGGCACTCGTCAATAATGATAAAATCAAAATAGTCGGCTGGATATTCGCCAAAGTAAGGTGCAGGTTTTCCTTCTGCATCCGTGCCACTCATAAAGGTTTGAAAAATGGTAAAGAAAATGCTGCCGTTGGTTGGCACTTTTCCGCTTTTCTTAATTTCATTGGGTTTTATCCGCACCAAGGCATCTTCGGGAAATGCCGAAAATGAATTGTAGGCTTGGTCGGCTAATATGTTTCTGTCGGCTAAAAATAAAATTCTCGGTCTGCGGTTGCCGTCTCGTTTTAAGTTCCAACGGGTTTGAAAAAGTTTCCACGCAATTTGAAAAGCGATGGCAGTTTTTCCTGTTCCTGTTGCAAGGGTGAGTAAAATTCTTTCTTTGCTTTGTGCAATGGCTTCAACGGTGCGTTGCACGGCAATTTCCTGATAGTATCTTAATTGCCAACTTCCGCTTTTGTCTTCAAACGGAACATTGGCAAATCTTTCTCTCCAATCGTTTTGTTCGGCAAAGGTTTTATTCCAAAGTTCGTCAGGGCTTAGAAAGTCTGTTACCAAACCTTCTTTGCCTGTTTTCATACAGATTTGGTAAATGGCTTTTCCGTTGGTGCTGTATGTGGTTTCTAATTTTAATTTCTCCGCATATTTCTTGGCTTGCATCACGCCTTCACCAACTTCCAATTCGTCACTTTTGGCTTCTACTACTGCCAATTTGATGCCTTTGTAAACCAACACATAATCGGCAATTTCACGTTTGCCCCTGCCACCGCCTGTTTGAATTTTACCTGCTGTGATGTTGTATTCACGAAGGACTTTAGAGCCTTCTACAACGCCCCAACCACAAGCTTTTAGCTTAGGGTCTATGAGTTCTGCTCTTGTTTCTGCTTCGTTCATAATTTCTCTTTTATCAAATGACCATCAAATAAAATCGGGCTGCTAATCACATAACCATCACATAAAAAATCATTGATTATCAATGAGTTGAATTGATTATTGGCGCCACCTATCACATAACCATCACATAAGAATTCTGAGGTGGTCAAATAACCATCAAATAAGATTTTAAGCCCAAAAAGGTATGTAACTGGCATATTTTCTTGATTTACTGTCTGGGTCATCTTCTTTAATTACTTTATCATCAATGGCATCTCGAATAATACGGGAAGCAATTGAATAGTTATGGTCTTCAATTTTGAATCGTTCTCTCAAAGTTTGATTTGTCATCTTCTCGTTTGATACATATTTCAAACAAGCGTGCTGATAGCAAGCTCTAATTTTTTCTTTTTTATCTAAGTCATTCAATGTTTTGTAACAATACATTGTAACACGAGTTCTATTTTCTGCAACCACCACATTGATAGCTGGTAGTTGATACAATTCATTGTAAAAAATCACCTTATCCAAACCACTGCCTTTTTCTTCGCAAAAACCCATTCTTCGCATAAGGTCTGCTAATTTTTCATTGCGTGATAAGTAAGCATCAATAAATCGGTCGGGCGTAACCAAAGGTGTTCCGGGATTGGATATTTCAATTCTATCAGAGAAAATCTCAACCATTGGAAAACCTTTTTCGGTTAAATCCTGATGGATAAGTGCATTCGCAACTAATTCTCTGATGGCGATTTCAGGATACATTCGGGTTTCTTTTCGCAATGCTTTTCCGATTTCTTCATTGGCAGGTAATTGGCTGTTTATCCAATCTACTAAACCTTCAAAACCTAAAGCATAACCTTTGGCTCCAATTTGCTCCCGTTCAGTTTCTACTTTGTTTTTGCCTTTGTAAACGATAACTCTTACCGATTTTCGCTCTACACTTTCAAAATCTTTTAACTGCTTGGAAAAAAGCAATGCACCTAATTTGGTAATTGCATAGCCGTTGTTTTTTACGACTAAACCTTCATCTATAAACTTATCAATCACGCCTTGCTGATTGGAAGGATAAGGCAATTTCAATAAGTCAAAATAGGTTTCAGTGCTTAAATACTTGGTAATATCTGATGCACTTAGATTGTCTTTGGCTATTTCTTTTTCAAAAGGTATGGTGTCCTTCTTCCAAATTTTAGCTTGTTTCTGCGGAAACTCATTCAACTTTCTGGTGATGCTGCTTACTCGGATGTATGCCTGATGCAGAAATTCAACGGGCTGATTTTTAGTGGCAGGAATTACATAGATAGAGATATGCCTTGTAGCATCATAATCAAACTCATATACCGCAAAGTCAATTCTTGGATTTAATCGGGTAAGTAGCCAATGTTCTAAATCTTCATTTCCTTTTTTGGCAGCTTTGGCTTTGAAGGTGGTGCCTTTGATGATTTGAGTTTTATCTTCTACACCGAATACCAAGTAACCGAACGGCTGATTGTGAATACAAGCACCGTTGGATAAAGCTGAAATGCGTTCTCCAATTTCTTCGCCTGAATGAAAATTGAGTTTGAACTCCACCCATTCACTTTCGTGTGGTTGCTTTACAAGCTCGTTCAATAATTCTATCAATTGTTGTTCATTCATTTGTCTGAATCAGGATTTATTTGATTTTAGGATTTGCAAGATTGTATTTGGGATTAAAAACCTTTTTGAATTGCAAGCTGGTTGCTCCGAAATTGATGAGAAGTCCAATAGGAAAATCATAAGCCACAACATAATTCTTTGCCTGAGCTAAATGCACATCTTCCAAATTGATTAATGCTTTCAGTTCAACGATCACTTGATTTTCCACTACAAAATCTGCTCTTCGTGTTCCTACTTCAATGCCTTCATAATAAATTACTTGTTCTATTTCTCTACCAAAACTTAAACCTGCACGCTCCATTTCAATAGCCAAACATCTTTGGTAAATGACTTCCTGAAAGCCATTGCCCAATGTATTGTGCACCTTCATTGCACATCCATTTATTTTGTATGTTATTTCATCCAGCGTCATACACTCACTTTTTTCAAATCATGTTCATCCTTTAAATTGTCCGAATCAGGATTTTGTTGATTTAAGGATTTGTTTGATTTCTTAACCTTAGATAAATCCTGTTCATCTTTTAATCCTGCCAATCCTGATTCTGACAATTGCCCACTAAACGCCTTTTGCAAGATGGATTTTTTTAGTTCTTCCAAATCAGCTATTTTCTTTTGATACACCGCTTCCAACTTTTGTGTTTCGGCTCGCAGGGCATCTATTTGGCGGACGATGGTTTGTTGGGCTTTGAGTGGGGGAAGTGGAAAAGGTATTTCTTCAATTAAACCAAAACTTATAGCTGGCATTGCTGCACCATTCATAGTTGCCTTAATCACATTTTGAAATATTGGCGATTTAAGGTAGATGAATAGAAAATCATTTGTCAATTTCTCTAATGATTTAGGAATAACCCTGAACAGATTGTTTGCCAACGCACCTTCTAAACCACGACAGACAAATCCTGTTGAAGCACCATATCTTACAAGTGCAACATCATCAGTATTTAAAATGTATTTCTCACCTGGAAAATCAATAAATCTTGGTGGTTCATTGCCTTGTGTGTAATCAACAATTCTTAAAAACCTAACTTGATTTTCACCTTCTGTTTCACTTTGAAGTTTTACATCTCTTTGTATGCCTTGCGTGAAAACACATAATTGTCCTAAAGTTTTCTCTTCCCAACCATCTCCCTTATTCTCAAACACCCCCTGCAAATAGCTTTCAAAAAGTTCTTTGGCGTTTTTGAGGTTTTGTTCGGCATTGGCTTTTGCCTTGGCTATGGCGGCAAAGGCTTCATCTAATATGGAAACAATGTGTTGTTGTTCGGGGAGAGGGGGAAGGGGGATTTCAATATTTTCGATTTGTGTTTTATTGATAGAATTGAAGACCGCACCTGCGTTTGCTTCAATTTCATTTTCGTGTTTAATCAAAAAATTATAAAGAAACTCTTTATCAATGTTTTTTTCTGCTCGAATTGCAGCAAGTCCACGTCCAATGCAAATTTTTTGAGTAGCAAAATTTACAGGTCCAACTGGTGCTCTGACAGACATCAGAATATCACCTGCTTCTGCTTCTTTTGTGATTTTAGTTGTCCAAGTAGTTGGTTCTCCAATATATTTTTCACCATATTCTTTTTTGCCTTGATAAAAAGGCATTCCATTTCCTTCGGAATTATAAAATTTTCCTTCTGGTGATTGACCTGCAATAACTTTGCAAACTTCCCCCAACTTCTTTATTTCCCAACCCTGCTTCATATCAGTTCCAAAATTGAGTTTAGGATTTCAGCACTTTCTTCGTCCAATGCTTTCATTTCTTCTACAATGTCTTTCGGTTGGCGTAGCGTTACTTCTTCTTTTTTGTTTGGGTTCTTTACGCTCAAATCAAACGTGTTTTGGTCAATGGCTGCCACATTTACCGTCCAGGAATTTTCACTATCAGCAAAGGTTTTTTGCAGTTCCACAAATTCTGCCAAGTCGTTTTCATTCAGTGGGTTGGTTTTTCCCAAATTTCGGGTGAGGTTCAACTGGTAAAACCAAACTTTTTGCGTGGGTTTTCCTTTTTCAAAAAACAACACTACAGTTTTTACACCTGCACCGGTAAAAGTGCCACCGGGCAAATCCAACACGGTATGCAGGTTGCAGTTTTCCAACAAGGTTTTGCGTATGGCAACGGTGGCATTGTCGGTATTGCTCAAAAAGGTGTTTTTAATCACCACACCTGCCTTGCCGCCTGCTTTCAGTATTTTAATAAAGTGCTGCAAAAAGAGCGAAGCGGTTTCGCCTGTTTTAATCGGGAAGTTTTGTTGCACTTCGGCACGTTCCTTTCCACCAAAAGGCGGATTGGCAAGCACCACATCATAACGGTCTTTTTCCTGTATGTCGGCAAGGTTTTCGGCAAGCGTGTTTGTGTGTATGATGTTGGGTGCTTCCACACCGTGCAAAATCATATTCATAATGCCAATGATATACGCCAATGATTTTTTCTCTTTGCCGTAGAAGGTGCGTTTTTGCAGTATCTCGGTTTCTTTAGTAGAAAGTGATTTGCTGTTTCGCAAATAGTCGAACGCTTCGCAAAGGAAGCCCGCACTGCCTACTGCACCGTCATAAATTTTGTCGCCAATTTTAGGGGCAACTACTTTTACAATGGTGGTAATGAGCGGTCGGGGCGTGTAGTATTCGCCACCGTTTCGCCCTGCATTGCCCATATTTTTGATTTTGTCTCTAATCGGTAATTACAACTACATAATTTTTCGTAAATAAGAATACATAATTTTT
>OBJA01000228.1_pt1 | contig 53762 bp, 47 predicted proteins | sample 1519751 | NCBI WGS metagenome assembly OBJA01 (sample SAMEA3881238, study PRJEB22517) | soil metagenome | biome: lake sediment; feature: soda lake sediment; material: sediment, water from around vicinity | place: India | collected 2013-12-23 | depth 3 m
CTCGAGTCTGACAATCAGCACAGAGACCCTGAGCCCCTGCTTCAGGTCGGGGAGGTGGTTGGTACTCACGGGCTGCGTGGCGATCTCAAAGTCAAGTCACCATCGGGCGATGTGTCGGTTTTGCTGACAGTGGATGAGATCGTGCTGAATCCCCCGACGGGACCGGCTTTTCTCGCACGTATCAGCCGTCAGATTCCGCACAAAAAAGTGGTTTTGCTGCGTTTGTGTGGCTATGAGACAATTGATCAGGCAGAAGCCCTGGTTGGTAGCAAGATCATGGTTCCGGAATCAGCATTACCTGACCTTGATGAGGACGAGTACTACTGGAGCAAACTGTCTGGATCACGGGTATTTGATCGCCAGCATGGTGATCTTGGGCTTCTGGTCAAGATGTTCAGCACCAGCGCCCATGATACTTATGTTGTCGAGGGTGACTATGGAGAAGTGCTGATCCCGGCTGTTAAAAAATTTGTTTTGTCGATTGACCTGGAGCAAAAAATTATCCAGGTTGATTTGCCCGAAGGGCTGGTACCGGGAATAGAATGATTTTTCACGTCCTCACCCTGTTTCCGGAACTGCTCGAATCGCCGTTGCGTGAGAGTATTCTCGGGCGGGCGGTGAAACAAGGGTTGATAGAGGTTAAAACCCACAATCTGCGTAACTGGGCCGAAGGCAGGCATCTGACCACAGATGATGCCCCTTACGGTGGTGGTGACGGGATGGTAATGAAGCCCGAGCCGTTTTACCGGGCGGTTACCGAACTGAAAGCGCAGATACCGGCAGCGCGGGTACTGTTGATGACCCCTCAAGGGGTTCCCTTTCAACAACAGCACGCGAAGCGTTTAGCGGGTGAAGCGGGTTTGATTTTTTTGTGCGGACGTTACGCCGGTTTTGATGAGCGGATTCGTACAACGTTAGTGGATGAAGAATTTTCCATCGGTGATTTTGTCTTGACCGGAGGAGAGTTGCCGGCGCTGGTAATGATTGACGCTATTGCCCGTCACGTGCCGGGGGTGCTTGGCTCGTCGGATAGTGTGGGGAGCGATTCCTTCAGCGATGGCTTGCTGGAGTATCCCCAGTACACCAGACCACCGGTGTTTAATGGTAATGCCGTACCGGAGGTGCTGCTTTCAGGCGACCATGGACGTATCAGTTCATGGCGGCGTCAGCAGCAGTTGTTGCGCACCTTGCAGCGGCGTCCCGATTTGTTGGAAAAGGCCGACCTTGGCGATGCTGACCGTTGCATTATCGAGCAACTGCGGCGTGAAATGGGCAGGTCATAACGAAATAAAAGTATGTTGAAAGACATGGCTGGAACTTTTTTAAGGAGGACAGGAATGAACATCATCGATAGATTGGAAAAAGAGCAACTGCGTAAAGATATTCCCACTTTCAAGGCCGGCGATACGCTGAAAGTGCATGTGAAGATTACTGAAGGCGACAAACAGCGGATTCAGATTTTTGAAGGCGTCTGTATTAAGCGTGTTAATAGCGGAATCGGTTCGTCATACACTGTGCGTAAAATGTCCGGTAGCGTTGGCGTTGAGAGAATTTTCCCTCTTCATTCGCCCAATATTGAAAAGGTCGAACTGGTGCGGGTTGGCAAGGTTCGTCGTGCCAAACTCTACTATTTGCGGAACTTGCGCGGCAAGGCGGCTCGAATTGTGGAAAAGCGTACCGCTTAACCCTTTCCACCGTAGTTTTACTGGCCCCTGACCTCCGTTGGGGGCTTTTTCTGCTCGAGGTGAGCACCTGGATGGAAACCTTGAGTTTATTTGAAACTCTGCCAGCTTCATCCCTTGAGTTCGAGGAACAGGCGCGTCGGCGCGGCTTTCGTTTCATCGCCGGAATTGATGAGGCGGGACGAGGTCCCCTTGCCGGTTATCCTGCCTGAAAATTTTTGTTTGCCGGGATTGACCGACTCCAAAAAGCTCAGTGAACGCCGGCGCAGCCTGCTGTATCCAGCCATCCGCCAACAGGCCCGTGCCGTCGGCATTGGTCTGGCAACGGTTGACGAAATTGACCGGCTGAATATTCTTCAGGCGACCCTCCTGGCCATGGGGCGGGCCGTTGCGCGCTTGTCTTCTCCTCCTGACCACCTGTTGATTGATGGCATTTCGAGCATTCCTTTACCCCTTTCCCAGCAGTGTATCAAGCAGGGGGACAGCCGCTCCTTGTCCATTGCCGCAGCCTCTGTGATTGCCAAAGTAATTCGCGATCGGATCATGCTCAGCTTTCATCGCCAGTTGCCGCACTATGGTTTTGCCGCCCACAAGGGCTATGGAACTCAGCAGCACCGTGGCGCCATCGCCGAATTTGGACCCTCTTGTCTCCATCGAAAAAGCTTTGCCGGGGTCAAGGAGTACCTGAGTGTCTGAGCAGCGTCTGGCTCTGGGTGCCTATGGCGAAGGGATTGCGGCTGAATATTTGCACGAACAGGGCTATACTCTGGTGGAACGAAATTTTCGTTGTCCTCTGGGTGAGATTGATATTATTGCTGAAAAACGCCATGATCTGATCTTTGTTGAAGTTAAAACCCGGCGCAGCACCTTGTTCGGAACCCCCCAGGAGGCGGTGGGAGCCCGGAAGCAGCGGCAGTTGATTCGCGCGGCCCAATGGTATCTGAAAAGAGCGGGGAGGAGTCACCGGCATCCTCGTTTTGATGTGATCGGCATTCTTGTGCAGCAGGGGAAAACACCACAGATAACCCATATCGAGGATGCTTTTTCCCTGTCCGATTGACGGGTTTCCTGGTAAGGAGATAGGTCTGAATGATGACCAAGACGACTACCAAGACCATTGATCCCAGCCGCTACGGATTGGTACGGGTTGCCGCCGCCACGCCGGAGTTGCATCTGGCTGATCCGGCCGCGAACCTCAAGGAAATTTGCCGTCTCGCCGGGCAGGCGGCTGAACGCTCCTGTGCCCTGATTGTCTTTCCTGAACTGAGTCTGACCGGCTACAGTTGCGGCGATCTCTTTTATCAGCAGGCTCTGCAACAGAGGACCCTTGAGGCATTGCTGGAGCTGAAAGAGTGGACTGCTGCCAATGCCATTGCCGTGGTGGTGGGCCTGCCGCTGGCCCTGTCCGGACGCCTGTTCAATTGTGCCGCCCTAATCAGTGGTGGCGCCATTCATGGTCTGGTTCCCAAAACCCATCTGCCCAATAGTGGCGAATTTTACGAGAAACGGTGGTTTTCTTCGGCGCGGGAGGCCCAGTCCGGAACCGTTACCCTGGCTGGAGAAGAGATTCCATTCGGCACCGATCTGCTCTTTGCTGCAGCCGCTGACCCCCAGCTGCTGATCGGCATTGAACTCTGTGAAGATCTGTGGGCGGTGCAGCCTCCGAGTGGTTATCAGGCCCTTGCCGGTGCCGCTTTGCTCCTCAATCTGTCGGCGAGTCCGGAAATTCTCGGCAAATATGAATACCGTCGCAATCTGGTCGCATCCCAGTCAGCGCGGTGCCTGGCAGCGTATGTCTATGCCGGATCCGGTCCCGGCGAATCGAGCACCGACCTGGTTTTTCCCGGTCACTCCCTGATTGCTGAAAACGGCCTGATTCTGGCCGAAACAGAACGCTATTCCTTTGCTGGTCAGTTCGCTGTTGCCGATATTGATATGGCGCGTCTGCAGGGTGAACGGCAACGTAACAGTTCCTTTGCCGCCAGTGCTGTTAAGACAAAGTCGCGAATCGTTTCTTTCCCCTTGTTTCGCAAGGAGATTGGCGGATTGCTGCGGCCATTAACCCCTACTCCCTTCGTCCCTCCGGATCAGGCTGAACGGCAGGAACGCTGCCGGGAGATTTTTCAGATCCAGACCAGCGGGCTGGTCAAGCGCCTGCGTCATACCGGTTCCCGATCCGTTGTTATCGGTCTTTCCGGCGGGCTTGATTCGACTCTGGCCTTGCTGGTAACGGTCAAAGCTTATGATCTTACCGGTTTGCCCCGCAGCGGCATTGTCGCTGTCACCATGCCCGGCTTCGGTACGACGACGCGAACCAGAACCAATGCTGAACGGCTGGCGGCAGAGTTGGGGGTAACCTTGCGGGTGATTCCCATCCACGATGCTGTCGACCAGCATTTCCGTGACATCAACCACGACCCGACGGTGCTCGATGTGACCTACGAAAACAGCCAGGCCCGCGAGCGCACCCAGATTCTGATGGATATTGCCAATCAGGTGTCGGGACTGGTTATCGGTACCGGCGATCTGTCGGAGCTGGCTTTAGGCTGGTGTACTTACAACGGCGATCATATGTCCATGTACGCCGTCAATAGTGGCGTTCCTAAAACCCTGGTGCGTTATCTGGTGCAATGGTGTGCCGATGAGGAGTTCAGTGACGACATTTCCAGGGTATTGCATGATGTTTGTGCTACCCCGATTTCTCCCGAGTTGCTACCGCCCTCGGCAGATGGCGAAATTGAACAATTGACGGAAGAGGTCATCGGGCCCTATCTGATCCACGATTTCTTTCTCTATCAGGTCGTGCGATTGCACTACCCGCCGGATAAAGTGCTGATGCTGGCCGAGGAAGTCTTTTCCGAGTATCCCCGTGCTCGTTTGCAAGGTTGGCTGGAGCAATTCTACCGTCGCTTTTTCAGCCAGCAGTTCAAACGCTCCTGTCTTCCGGATGGCCCCAAGGTCGGTACTGTGGCCCTGTCGCCACGGGGAGACTGGCGGATGCCGAGTGATGCCTCGGTGGCTTTGTGGCTTGACCAACTGGAGCAGTTGTAGTGACGGGAACCCTCTATGTGGTGGCCACTCCCATCGGCAACCTTGAAGACATCACCTATCGTGCCGTCAGGATTCTGGGAGAAGTGGCTCTGATTGCCGCCGAAGATACCCGCCATAGCCGTAAACTGTTGACCCATTACGGTATCACCACCCGCCTGCTTTCTTACCATGATCATAATGAAAAGGGGCGGAGCGAACAGCTTGTCGGCTACCTGAAGGAGGGGCAGGATATTGCCCTGATCAGCGATGCCGGGACCCCCTGTATCGCCGATCCCGGGTATGAACTGGTACAGCGCTGTCATCAGGAAGGGCTTGCGGTGGTAGCCGTCCCGGGCCCTTGCGCGGTGATCGCCGGACTCTCCATTGCCGGACTGACGACAGACACTTTTCGCTTTCTCGGGTTTCTCCCGGCCAAAGCCAAAGCCCGCCGGACGCTGTTGGAGCAGTGTCGTCTTGACAGGGCAACCCAGGTGATGTACGAGGCTCCTCATCGACTCCTGGCGACCCTGGCCGACCTTGTCGATCTCTGTGGCCGGGACTGTCGAGTCGCCGTGGCGCGGGAGTTGACCAAGCGTCACGAAGAATTATTCAGTGGAACGGCAGGGCAGGCACTGGAAAGTTTCAGTGCCCGGGATGGGATCAAGGGGGAGCTGGTTATTATCTTGACGCCGACCCCGGATCAGGCTCCGCAGATGAGCGTGGAGGAGCAGTTGCTTCATCTGCGCCGGACCACCAGTTGTAGTTGGAAAGATATCGTCAAGCAGGTTGCCCGCGATCAGGGGATGGCAGGCAGTGAGGTTTACCGTGTGTCCCTGGCTTTGCGGCAGGGGGTAGGGGAGACAGAAGATGAGGTGAATCCTTGATGGGGCAGCCGTTGATGCGGTGGTGGGGCGCTGGTAACAGAAGGTCGGATTTTTTTCAGGGACGCGATTATCTCCCCTTGGGGGCGCCTGGCGCTAAGGTGTCGCAGTGCCCCTCATCCCAAATCTGCTTGATGCAGATTCACGTGTTTTAACCGTTTTTCTCCGTAGCGTCGCCGGGTAGAGAGCGCTTTTTCTGATTTTGGGCCAGCGTGAAAAAGTCATCTGCCGGTAGAGGTTTGCTGAACAAATAGCCCTGCATTGAATCACACGAACACCTGTTAAGGAATTCGAGTTGCTCATCCGTTTCAACCCCTTCAGCAACGGCAGTAATGCGCAAGTTGTGGGCTATGTCGATAATGCTGCTGACAACTGAGGCCCCGGAAGGATCGGTAGGAACATCTTGGATAAAGGAACGGTCTATTTTCAGGCAGTCAACCGGGAAACGCCGCAAATAGTTGAGGCTTGAATATCCGGTGCCGAAATCGTCAAGACTGAGTTTGACCCCGAGAGATTTTAGTCCGTGTAAGATTTTCTCGGTTTCGACAGGATCGTCCATGATCATGCTCTCGGTTAATTCCAGTTCCAGTAGCTCGGCTGGGAACCCTGATTCTTCAAGGATCGCGGCGACTCTGGTAACTAGATCGCTACGGTGGAACTGACGCGCTGAAAGGTTGACGGCGACGGGAACGGGAGTCAGGCCCGATTGTTGCCACGCCAGACCCTGACGGCAGGCCTCTTTAAGGACCCATTCACCAATTTCAACGATCAGGCCGGTTTCTTCTGCCAGGGGGATAAAGGTCGCTGGAGAAACCAGACCGTGTTCGGGGTGTTGCCAGCGGATCAGGGCTTCACAGCCATTTATGCTGCTGCTCTTGAGGTCTATTTTGGGCTGATAGTAGAGGGTGAACTGATCTTTATTGAGGGCGTGCCGCAGGGCATTTTCCAGTTCAAGGGTTTCCAGCAATTGATGATTCATTTCTTCAGAATAGCAGGAGAAATGGTTTTTGAGCTTTTTTGAATGGTACATGGCGATATTGGCATTACGGACAAGAATTGTTTTATCGCCACCGTCATCAGGGTAGATGCTGATGCCAAGGCTGGCGGTCAGGGAAAACTCACGCTGATCCAATTCAAAAGCTACTGTGAAGATATTGAGAATTTTTGTTGCTATTTGCCGTATGTCCTCAGGTGTTTCAATATCTTTGAGCAAAACAACAAATTCATCCCCACCAAAACGGGAGACCGTGTCCGTTTCGCGCATGGTTTGCCGCAATCTCGCCGCTACTTCGCAGAGCAGTTTGTCGCCATAATCGTGGCCGAGGCTGTCATTGATAATCTTGAAGCGATCAATGTTGAGCAAGAGCACTGCAAAACGGCCTGCTGAGCGGCGAGCGCTGCGGATTGCCTGTTCGATACGGTCGAACAGCAGGGTACGGTTTGCCAGTCCTGTCAATTCATCCCGGGTGGCAAGTTTCTCAAGTTGTCGTTCGTACTGTTTGCGTTCACTGATGTCAAGAACTGTTCCCACCATTCCACCGAGGTTGCCTTTAGAGTCGGGAAAGGCGGCGCGGAAGAAAATCACGTCGCGAGGGATGTTGTCGGCATAAACGAGGGAGTGTTCATAGATCTGGGTAGCGCCAAGACCACTGGCGAACAGTTCCCGATCGGCCAATTCATAGCGATCAGCAAGCTCTTTGGGGGCAATATCGTGGGCTGTTTTGTTAATCAGGTCACGGCGGGTAATGCCCAGAGAGGTTTCAAACGCACGATTACAGCCAAGAAAACGGCCCTCCTTATTCTTGTAAAACACTGGCTGGGGGATTGCATCAATCAGCACCTGAAGAAAATGCAATTGTTCTTTTAATGCGGATTCCTGTTTTTTCAACTGGTGTAACATTTGATTAAAGGCACCGGCAAGCTTGCCGATTTCATCAGATGTTTGTACTTCAATCTGCGGGGGAAGGTGCGTGCCGTCATAATGCTGAATCTGGCGCGTCAATTGATCAAGGGGCGTCAACAGGTGTTGCATCAGTCGGCGAACAAGGAGCGCTGCCATAACAAGGCTGATGATCAGGCCGGAAAAAAACTGCTTTTTGGCGGTGGTAATTGATGCAAAGGCTTCAGTAACCGGAAAGTTTGCGGCCAAAATCCAATTGGTGCTTTGCAGACGTTTGAACGAGCTTAGGGTGTGGAGTCCAAAACTGGTGATGGTCTCACCGGTGCCTTCAAGACCGGTAAGGGCCTTATCGAACATCAGATTCGACCCGATGGGCACATCCCGTTTCATAATGCGTGAACGATTCGGGTGAACGATCAGCGTTCGCGACTGATTATAAAGGTAAAGGTAGCCACCTTGTCCCAAACGTACCTCAGCGAGGTGCCCGAGAAAGTTGTTGTTCAGCAGGTTCAGTTGGCCGATGAGAACGGCAATAACCTCCTGGGTGGCACCGGTAACAGGGACAGTGAAAATGACAAATGGCTCATCTGCGATCGTCGGTGAGAAGGGCTCGGAAATCTGTGGTAGCCCGGTCTCAAGGGTTTCAAGGCGGTAGTGGTCAAGGTGGAAGCAGTCGGCTTTGAAATGGGAAATGCTGGTGTCAGTTCCTGTCATCAAGGTGCCGTCAGGGGCGAACAAGGTGATCCCTTCATCAAAAAAATGCCGCTGGTTGCGCACACTGCGAAAGAAATTTTCAAGTGCTGTTTCATCGGCAACAAGTTCGGGGGTAATGGTGTCAGCAAGGGACTGCAGATACCCCTGGGCGGAGAAAATTTTCTGATCAATTTCTTCGGTCATGGCAGACACCAGGGTGAATTGATCGCGTGAAATGCTTTTGATCATTTCCTGGCGGTAAAAGAGGAAGTGGAGCCAGGCCGTGCCGCAGAGCAGGACGGCGATGACCAGGATTACCGCAATGATCATTTTTGCTTTCAGAGTCATAGGGATTGGTGTCGGCACAAATACATCATCATGGTTTTGAATTTAAACCCCCGCCTTTAATGAAACAATGTTTTACTTTGTTCAGTCCACATAATTAAGAAAGCACAGCGGTAATGTCAAGAAAAAATATGATACTATAATGGTTTCAGATACTTGATTTGAATGGCGTCGCCTTGTTACCAGCGTTTAAGGTGGGAGTAAATACTGTAAAATTGCCCTTGATGTTGCCGCCCGCGAGTCCCTGACGCGGCAATCGGTCGTGAAAATCGGGGTCGTTGCCGATAACGTGCCCTATTCCATGGTTCGTGGCGGGACGATCGAAGGGTATTCCATTGATGTCCTCGATGAAATTGCCCGGCACACCGGATTGAGTTATTGAAAGGCAACAGCCGGAGTATGAATCATGACCATACTTCGAACCCGGTGAAGGCTTCACTCGCTGTCAGCCACTCAACCTCGACCCGGTCAACCCGCGCCATTTTTGGTCCCCGATGGCACCAGTCAATGATTCTTCGTACCGGCTCATTTTCCCCCTGAAAGAGTGCTTCGACCCTGCCGTCGGGGCAGTTGCGGCACCAGCCCCTGACGTCCAGTGCTGTGGCTTGTTCTTTGGTGCTCTGGCGAAACCAGACCCCCTGGACTCGCCCGCTGATGTAGACCTTGGCACTGACAACACTCATCGGTTTGCTCCTGTGGCCAGCAGTTTGAGAAATTCCTCTTCGGTTAATACCTGAACCCCAAGGGCTCTGGCTTTATCAAGCTTGCTGCCGGCACCGGGTCCGGCCACGACATAGTCGGTTTTGGCACTGACAGAGCCACTGGCGCGTCCCCCTTGTTGCATGACCAGGTCTTCCCCTTCTTTGCGCGTGAAACGTTCCAGGCTGCCGGTAAAAACGATGGTTTTGCCGGTGAAAAGATCACCGACCGCTTTGCGGTCATCGGTCGGAGGCGCGACGCCCAGGGCCGCCAGGTCTGCCAGCAGGGCACGGTTTTTTTCTGCAGTAAAAAAATTGACGATGCTGCCCGCAACCTGGGGACCGACCTCATGAATGCCGAGGAGGGTGTCATATGAAGCGCGGGCGAGATTGTCGAGGCTGCCGAAGTAACCCGCCAGCAGGCGCGCGGTGTGACTGCCGACATGACGGATGCCAAGGGCGTAGATGAGGTTGGCCAGGGGGCGGTCTTTGCTCCCCGCAATTGCTGCCAGCAGATTCTCCGCCAGTTTGTCCCCCATCCGTTCAAAGCGAAACAAATCATCATGTTTCAAGCGATAGAGGTCAGCGATGCCGGTAACCAGATTGAGGCGCAAAAGCTGATCGATATAGCGATCTCCCATCCCCTGGATGTCCATGCCGCCACGTGAGCAGAAGTGCTTGAGGGATTCCTTCAGGCGTGCCGGACAGTCAACCCCCTGGCAGCGGGGGACAACCTCGTCGGCTTCCTGAACCAGGGGAGAGTGACACTCGGGGCAGTGGGTTGGCCGCGAAATCGGCTGTTCAGTGCCGCTGCGCTTTTCTTTGACAACTCGCACTACCGCCGGGATAACATCTCCGGCACGCTCAACAATGACAATGTCGCCAATACGTGCGTCGAGGCGTTCGATTTCATCCCAGTTGTGAAGGCTGGCGCTGCTGACCATGACCCCGCCGACATTGACGGCGGCAAGGTTGGCGACAGGTGTTACGGCACCGGTTCTGCCGACTTGCAGCCGTACCGATTCGAGGCGGGTCTGTTCCTGCCGGGCCGGAAATTTACAGGCAATGGCCCAGCGTGGTGTGCGGCTTTTTTCTCCCAGTTCCTGTTGCAGATCATGACGATTGACCTTGACGACCATGCCGTCAATTTCATAGGGGAGTTGATCGCGTTTTTCCAGCAGGCGCTGGTAACATGTTGCTGCTTCCTTGATATCGGCCGCAATTTGTGCCTGGTCCCGATTGACCTGCAGTCCCCAGGTTGACAGCAGGTCGAGCAGTTGGTGATGGGTTTGTGGGCGTTGACCGGTCATGCTGCCGATGCCGTAACAACTGATTTTCAGCGGACGTGAGGCCGTCAGGCGCGGATCAAGCTGGCGCAAACTGCCGGCAGCAAGATTGCGCGGGTTGGCAAAGGGGGGTTCTCCGGCGTCACGACGCAGTTGGTTAAGGTGGCGGAAATCATCCAGATGGATATAAGCTTCCGCGCGCACTTCAACGAATTCGGGGAAGCCTTCGCGCAGTTCCAGGGGCACATTTCTGATGGTGCGCACATTCAGGGTGATGTCTTCCCCGGTCGTTCCGTCGCCACGGGTTGCCCCGCGTATCAGTTTGCCCTGTTCATAGGTCAAGGTCACAGCGACCCCATCCAGCTTGGGTTCGCAGAGATATTCAATTTCGGCTGTTGTCCCCAGAAAACGCTTGATCCGTTCGTCAAAGGCGAGTAAATCGTCACTAGTGAAAGCGTTTTCCAGCGACAGCATCGGTTCTTTGTGAACTGCCGGACTAAACTTGTCCAGTGGGATACTGCCGACACGCCGGGATGGTGATGTCGGGCTGATCAGGTCCGGGAAATCTTTCTCAAGCTGAAGAAGCTGCCGAAAAAGCTGATCATATTCTGCATCAGAGATTTCCGGCTGATCGAGACTGTGGTAGAGATAATTGTGATGATGGAGCCGGGCACATAATTGTCGATGCTGCTCGCGAACGGCAGCGGAAATCTGGTCAGATGTGGATGACATGCCTAATCCTTTAAGGGGCCAATGTTGCCGATAGGCTTTTGTTGTACCAGACAAGCTCGTTGTTATTAAAGAAAAAAGCAGTTGCCTGCAAGCAGGAAACAGGGGTATGGGTAGAGATAAAAGGGGTTCAATGTAATGGATGAAATAACATGGCGTGTTGTGGCGCTCTTTTTTCTGCTGCTGGTTTCCGCTTTCTTCTCCGGCTCGGAAACAGCCTTCACTTCACTGGATCGGTTGCGGTTGCGACTGCTCCAGCAGAAAAACCATCCCGGCGCGGATAAGCTCGCAGAACTGGTTGATCATCCAGATCGTACCTTGAGTGGGGTTCTGATTGGCAACAATCTTGTCAATATTGCGTCTTCTGTTATTGCCGCAGGGCTTTTTGTCAGCCTGTTCGGTGATCAGGGCGAATGGTTGACAATTTTGATTTTAACACCGATTTTGCTGATTTTTGCCGAAGTTTGTCCTAAAACTCTGGCCGCTCAGTACCCCGAGCGCTTTTCCCTTATTGTCTTGCGTCCAATGCGAGTGGTGCTCGTTGTTCTGGCACCGGTTATTAAGGTGGTGGCCGGGTTGTCGCGACTTTTGACCAGCTTTTTGCGCAAGCATCAGGCTGAGGGGCTTCATGTCTCAGAAGACGGTATCAAGGCTCTGATTGAGGCTGGGGAGGAATCAGGAGTCGTTGCCGCCGAGCAGAAACGGATGCTTCATGGGGTGTTTGAACTCTCAGAGACGCGGGTGCGCGATGTCATGATTCCACGTACCGAGGTCGTCGGTATTGATGAAAAAACATCCTTTGACGATGTGTTAAACACAGTCAGGCAGGCGCGGCACTCCCGTTTTCCGGTGTATCGGGACAATCTGGACAATATTGTCGGCGTCCTGCATTCGAAAAACGTTCTTGATTATATTCAGCGCCCGACTGAGTTTTCCTTTGAGGGAGCCTGTCGTCAACCCTATTACGTACCGGAGTCGAAGCGGATTGGCGTGCTGTTGCAGAGCTTTCTGAAAAAGCGCGAGCACCTTGCCATTGTTGTTGACGAGTATGGCGGCATGGAGGGGATTGTTACCCTTGAAGATGTGGTTGAAGAGGTGGTGGGCGATATTCATGACGAATACGACATTGCCGAGATCGAATTCAAAGAGCTTGGGGCCGGCCATTATCTGATTGATGCGGCCATGCCTCTGCGTGAGGTGAACAGGCGACTTGGTCTTCAACTGCCTGAAGATCAGGTGACAACATTGGCCGGCCATATTTTCCAGATCAGTGGCAAGATACCTGTTCAGGGAGACGTTTTTGATGAGGGGCCGATTCGCTTTCGGGTGCTGCGCATGGAGGAGCGGCGCATTGAAGAAATAGAAATTATCCTTTCCGATCAAACAGGACCAGCGTAGCAGATATCGTATCCCTAAAAGTCAGCCCTCTGATTGACGCTGCAGCAATAATCCCGTCATTAAGTCCAAGTCCTTGTCTTAGCAATACTTTTCTTTTTTTCTAAAAGATCTCGTATCCAGATTTTTCCTTGACACTTCAAGGCCCCACCGCTATATTTTCGACACGGGTGTCAAATGGTGTCAAGGAGTGTCATGTGAGGTTCTCCGGCGAATACAATGTCAGTATCGATCTCAAGGGGCGGGTCAGCATTCCTGCGCCGTTTCGGGACGAGCTGCGCCAGGAGTATGACAGTGACAGTCTGGTCGTGACCCGCTACAAAAATGGTCTGGTCGCCTATCCGCGCCGTCGCTGGGACGAAATCTGTGCCAATGTTCTGGCAATGCCTCCAGGGCCGAAGCGCGAAGCCAATCTGCGAAATCGGATAGCTCCGGCCCGTGAATGTCAATTCAACGCCCAGGGACGTATTCAGGTTCCCCAGGCGCTGCGCGAACATGCCGGGCTGGACAAGGAAGCCGTGGTGATCGGCATGTTTGAGAAAATAGAGATATGGAGCCAGAAATCCCATGCCCTGATCGTCGCCGAGTCTGAAGCTCTGCTAGGTGAAGATGCCCAGGGGCAGGCTGATCTCGGTTTCTAGGGGTGGGTGTGGTCAGTTTTTCACATCTTCCGGTTTTACCCGATGAGGTTCTTCATTGGCTGAAGCCACAGTCCGGCGGTGTTTATCTTGATGGAACCCTGGGGGGGGGCGGTCACGCAAAACTGATCCTTGACAGTGCGCCCGACAGCAGGTTGATCGGGATAGATCGCGATCCGACGGCGATCCGGCACGCACAGGAGGTGTTGGCACCTTACGGTGAGCGTGTCTGCTTGTGTCACACCGAATTTGATCAGGCTGCAGGGTTGCTGGAACGACTCGGTATCGCCGGTCTCGATGGGATGCTTCTTGATCTGGGTGTGTCCTCCCATCAACTCGATACTCCGGAGCGGGGTTTTTCTTTCAGGCACGATGCCCCTCTGGATATGCGAATGAATCCGGAGGCGGGGACCTCCGCTGCCGATGTTGTCAATCAGATGGATGAAGTGCCGTTGCGCCAGTTGTTCTTTGACTACGGGGAAGAACGCTACAGCCGCAGGATTGCTGCTGCAATAGTGGCACAACGCGCACAGTGCCCGCTTTCGACAACGGCTCAGTTGGCGGATCTGGTTCGGGGGGTTGTTCCCGGAGGTCATCGGCCTGATCGCATTCATCCAGCAACCAGGATCTTCCAGGCCCTGCGAATCTATGTCAATGATGAGCTCGGTCAGGTTCAGCGCGGTGTCAGTGCCGGTATTGATCTGCTCAAGCCGGGAGGACGGCTGGTGGTTATCAGTTTTCACTCTCTGGAAGATCGTATCGTCAAGCAATTGTTTCGCTCTCGGGCCCGGGGTTGTATTTGCCCGCCGCGCTTGCCGGTGTGTCAGTGTCATCATCGTCCGGATGTGACACTGCTGACACGTAAGGGGGTCCGGGCTGCCGACGAAGAGATTGAGTCTAATCCCCGCGCGCGCAGTGCTATTCTGCGTGCAGTTCAACGTTGCTAGAAAGGCTCAGCCATATGTCTGAAGCGATCCCGCAAACACGTATCAAGATCAGTGGCTTTACCCTCTATCGACCACGATTAAGCCCGGTATTGCTCGTCATTGTCCTCATGTCCCTGTTGTCCCTGTTGTTTGTCTGGACAAGGATTCATGCCATTAGCCTGGAATACGACATTTCGCGCTTGCAGCGTGACATCCGGGCGCAGGGCCAGCAGGTCAAGGAACTGGCCCTAGAGGTTGCTTTTTTATCACGTGATGAGCGGATTGAGGTGTTGGCCAGAAACGAACTGGGACTGCGGGATCCGCTGCCTGGTCAAATTATTCGCGTGGAGTAACTCTCTTTATGGCGCACGGAGCAGGACAATTACGCATCCGGATTATTGGAGTGCTGTTTATTCTGGCTTTCTGCGTTATTGCTGTGCGTGCTTACCAGTTGCAGGTCGTTGAAGCTCCGGAATTGCGAGCTCGGGCTGACCAGCAACGCAATCATACCGTCAAGCTGGCCCCCCGCCGTGGAAATATTGTCGATCGACATGGCAGCCCGTTAGCAGTCAGCCTCCAGGTCGATTCCCTCTATGCCGATCCGGCACTGATTCAGGATCCCGTGGCAACAGCTGAAAAGCTGGCACCGCTATTGAATATCCCGCAAGCAGACCTTCTCAACAGATTGAACGTCAATAACCGGCGATTTGTCTGGTTGCAGCGTATGATGGATCCCGATGTTGCTGCAGAAGTGCGCCGCCTCAGATTGCCGGGGTTGGCATTTGTTAACGAGCGAAAACGATATTATCCGCAGTCAACAATCGGTGCCCACATCGTCGGCTTTACTGGCCTTGATCCGCGTGGCCTTGAGGGTATTGAGCTGGAGTACGACCGGTTGCTTCAGGGAGAGCCGGAATTGCTGATATCGATCAAGGATGCGCGTGGCCGTGAGATGAGCACGAGTGAAGCCGCGACGCGATCAAGTGCGACGGAACACAATCTGCACCTGACCCTGGATCGGTCGCTGCAATATATCGCGGAAAGGGAGTTGGCTCGTGTTGTGCGTGAAGCAGATGCCATCGGCGGTACTCTGGTGATGCTCGAACCCGCCAGTGGCCGGGTGTTGGCTCTGGCCAGCTGGCCGGACTTCAATCCAAATCTGGCGGGGCGCTTTTCTGCTGATCAGCGTCGTAACCGTGCCATTTGCGACATCTATGAGCCTGGTTCAACCTTCAAACCCTTTCTGTTGGCCGGGGTTCTGGAGGAGGGGATCATGACACCGGAGCAGACCATTTACTGTGAGCAGGGGCGCTATTCTGTCGGTGGCAGTGTCGTCCGTGATCACAGGAAGTTCGGCAACCTGAATCTGGGGGAAATGCTGAAGTTCAGCAGCAACATAGGTTTTGTCAAACTCGGCAAAGAACTGGAGCGTGATCGATATTACCGTTATCTGCGGTCCTTTGGTTTCGGTTCGCGGACCGGTATCGATTATCCCGGCGAGGTCAGTGGCTTGATTCGACCACCATCACGCTGGTTCGAAATTGATCTTGCCGCCATATCTTTTGGCCAGGGGCTGAGCGTTACACCGATTCAGATGGCGGTAGCAATGGCGGCGATTGCCAATGGTGGATTGCTGATGGAGCCGTATCTGGTGGAGGCGATTACGGATGCCAATCATCAAGTCGTCCGCCGACGCTTGCCGGAGGTACGTCATCGCGTCATTTCAGAAAAAACAGCGGCCCAGGTGCGTGACATGATGGTTGCTGTAACGGAGCCCGGCGGCACCGGAGTCCGGGCAGCGGTCCCGGGGTTTCGGGTGGCCGGTAAAACCGGAACGGCACAAAAAGTCGATCCAGTCACGGGAGGCTATTCTGTTGACAAACGAATTGCTTCTTTTATCGGCTTTGTGCCGGCAGAGGATCCGGCGGTAGTGATCGCAATAACTGTGGATGAACCGCAGGGGGATGTTTACGGCGGTCAGGTTGCTGCACCGGTCTTTGCCCGAGTAGCAGGCCAGACCCTCAATCACCTGCGTATTCTGCCCCGTGAACATGTTGCGACCCTGGCGGCGGTGACTCCGACATACGAAGAGCCTCTTCCCGATCTGGCCCCTTTGTTGTCGGTTAGAAATACCACTGATGGACTGGTCATGCCGGATTTCCATGGCATGAGTTATCGGCAGGTCCTGCAGTCGATGGAAAGACACGGATTGAATCTTAGATTAAACGGTAGTGGTCGCGTCATCGAGCAGTTTCCCTCTGCGGGAGAAGCTATTCCTTACGGCAGGGAAGCCTGGGTGCGTTTCGGCGCTTGAACCATAAACAGCGGGAGTCATTTGTGATGCAGTTGCGTGAACTGACAGGAGTTATGAATCCCGTTGCTGTTCATGGTTCAGACCTTGTCGAGGTATCCGCATTGGTGTGCGATTCACGCCAGGTGACCCCCGGTAGTGTTTTTTTCGCCATTCCCGGTGGCAAAACAGATGGCAGAAGCTATATCAATCAGGCTCGGGCAGCGGGTGCTGCTGCAGTTGTCTCCAGTTCTTTTGCCGGGGAGTTTGCGGACGCCGATTGTTGTTTTGTTGAGGTCGACAATGTTCGTCTGGCCATGGCGAAGGCCGCAGCGCACTATTACGGTTACCCCGGGACGGGCATTCCCGTCATTGGTGTGACCGGTACCAACGGCAAGACAACTATTACCTATCTGATCGAGGCAATCCTGAACAAGGCCGGTTATACCCCGGCGGTGTTCGGGACCGTCACTTATCGCCTGGGGAACAGCCGTTGTCATGAGGCTACCCATACGACCCCTGAGTCACTGGAGCTGATGCGGATATTGGCTGAATTCCGTCGCGATGGTGCCGATGCTCTGATCATGGAGGTTTCATCCCATGCTCTGGAGCAACATCGGGTTGACGGACTGGCTTATTCTCTGGCCGTTTTCACCAACCTGACCCAGGACCATCTTGATTACCATGCCGGACTGGAGGAGTACTTTGTCTGTAAAAGCCGACTGTTTACCGATCTGCTTGGTTCCGGGACAGCGGTGATCAATGCCGACGATTCCTATGGTCGGCGTCTGTTGTCCTCCCTGCCGAAGGCCCTCAGCTTCGGCCAGGATTCCACCTGCACACTCTATCCACAGCGGATCAGTGTTGGCCGTGACGGTATTCATGGGGCATTTACGGGTCTCCACGGTGATGTTGCCATCGACAGTGCCATGATCGGCGATTTCAATTTGAGCAATTTGCTGGCTGCGGTTGCCGTCGCCCAGCAACTGAATGTCAGCAATGAGGATATTGCAGCGGCGATCAGGAGCGCTCCCCAGGTACCGGGGCGCCTTGAACGGGTTGAAAACACCGGCGGGGTTCTGGCTCTGGTAGACTACGCCCATACCCCCGATGCCCTGGAGCAGGTGCTTAAAACCCTGACAAACCTCGATCAGCGGCACCTTTATTCAGTGGTTGGTTGTGGCGGAGACCGGGATCCCGGAAAGCGTCCACTGATGGCAGCGGCAGCGGTGAAATACTCTGACCTGGCGATTTTTACCTCGGACAACCCACGGACTGAAGACCCACTTGCCATTCTTGCCCAAATTCGTGCTGGTGCTGTTGCTGCCGGAAGTTGTGAACTTGATCCCGATGCGGTCACTCCTGACGCACGAGGTTTTGTCGTGATTCCTGACCGGCGCTCTGCGATCAATTTCGCTGCCGGTTTGTGCGGAAGCGGTGATCTGCTTCTGGTTGCCGGCAAAGGTCATGAAGATTACCAGATCCTTGGGACGAAAAAGATCCACTTCGACGATCGTGAAGAGCTTGGGCGTGCCCTGGCACAAGCCGGTGAAGCCGAGCGTTCAGGAAGGCAGACATATGTTTGACCTTGAAAGGATTGTTAGAATTGTCGGTGGTGAGTTCTGCGGCAGAAAAACCAACTGTCAGCTTGAAGGGATTTGTACCGATAGTCGTAATATGGTTCCGGGAGCATTGTTCGTGCCATTGCGGGGCGGACGCTTTGACGGTCATGATTACCTCAGTCAGGCAGTAAAAAACGGTGCTGCCGCTTGTCTGAGCGAAGAGGTTGTTGAAGGTTTGAGTGTGCCGGTTGTTCGCGTGCCCGACACCTTACGGGCCCTGGGTGATATTGCGTCAGCACATCGTCTGCAACTCCAAGGGCCGCTGGTGGCCATTACCGGATCAGCCGGCAAGACCAGTACCAAAGAAATGCTTGCCGGTATCCTCACCCGTGTCGCCCCCGGCCTTAAAACCTTTGGGAATTTCAATAATCTTATCGGTTTACCGTTAACACTGTTGCGCATTGAAAAAGGTCACCAATGGGCCGTGGTGGAAATGGGAACCAGTGCCTTGGGCGAAATAGAGCGTTTGACGCAAATTGCTCAGCCGACCATGGGGATAATAACCAACATTGGTGAAGCGCACCTGGCAACCCTTCATGGCCTCGACGGTGTCTCGCGTGCCAAAGGTGAGTTGTTTGCCGGCCTCAAAGGAGGTACGGCCATTATTAATCTGGACGATGAGCGGGTTGCGCGACTTCCGGTTGCCAATGGCGTAAAAAAGCGCACCTACGGACTGTCACAAGAAGCTGACGTGCGCGCTGAACATATCGTTGTTGAGCCGGGTGCCATCAGCTTTGAACTGGTAATTACTGCAGGCAGGCAACTTGTTCGTCTGCCGGTGCCGGGGGTTCACAACGTCCACAATGCTCTGGCCGCAGCGGCGGCAGCACTGGAGCTTGAGGTGTCATTGGATGATATCGTTCAGGGGCTGGCCGAGTTTGTTCCGGTTGAAGGGCGGATGAACCTGTTCCCCTTACCGAGCGGGGGGGTTCTTCTTGATGACAGCTATAACTCCAATCCCCTGTCGGCGCGATCGGCACTGGACGCCTTAAATGCATTAAAGGGTCAGGGGCGAAAGATTGCCATTCTGGGCGACATGCTTGAGCTCGGCGAGGATGCCGGACTTCTTCATCAGGTGCTGGGCGAGCGGGTGGCCAAAGTTGCCGACGTGCTTGTCGCTGTCGGCAGGCATGGCGATGAATTGGAGGCCGGGGCACTCAAAGGCGGAATGCGTAAAGAGCAGATTTATAAAGTTTCCGGCGTTAATGCGGCCATTGATCTGATGCAGGATTGTCACCGAACCGGAGATCGGCTGCTGGTGAAGGGTTCACGCGGTGTGCAGTTGGATCGGCTGGTACAGGTACTTAAAACAACGCACTCTGATAGTGCCGACAGGGGGGCGTGAATCCATGCTGTATCATCTTCTATACCCGTTGCATACGGAATTTTCAGCCCTCTATGTTTTTCGCTACATCACCTTTCGTACTATCTATGCGACCATCACCGCCCTGATGATTTCCTTTATCCTCGGACCCTGGCTTATCGCCACGTTGCAGCGACTCCAGGTTGGCCAGACGATTCGCAAGATTGGTCCTGAATCCCACTTTGTCAAAGAGGGGACGCCGACAATGGGCGGGGCGCTGATTCTGGTAGCGATTATTATTCCCACCTTGCTCTGGGCTGACCTGACTAATCTCTACATTTGGGTTTGTCTGCTGGTTACCACCGGTTACGGTGCAATTGGATTCACTGATGACTATCTCAAGGTGGTGCGGAAAAACAGTGATGGTATCTCTGCGCGCCAGAAGATGTTCTGGCAACTGCTGATCGCGGCAATAGCGGCGCTGTTGCTGTATTTCAGCGGCCTGGTCGAAACTCACCTGAGTGTTCCCTTCTTCAAAAATGTCAGTCCGGATCTGGGGTTGTTCTATATCCCGTTTGCCATGCTGGTGATGGTTGGTGCCAGCAACGCCGTCAATCTGACCGATGGTCTTGACGGTCTGGCCATCGGGCCGATGATTGTCGGAGCCGGAACCTTTCTCCTGTTGGCGTATCTGGCCGGCAACGCCAATCTGGCTAACTACCTGCAGATAACCGGTGTTCCGGGCGCGGGGGAGTTGTCCATTCTATGTGGTGCCATGGTGGGTGCCGGTTTGGGGTTTCTCTGGTTCAATACCTACCCGGCCCAGGTATTTATGGGTGATGTCGGCAGCCTGTCCCTTGGGGGAGCCCTGGGGACCATCGCGGTTATTACCAAAAACGAATTTGTTCTGGTGATCGTCGGGGGGATCTTTGTGGTCGAGGCCCTGTCGGTCATCGTTCAGGTAGTGTCCTTTCGTTACTGGGGACGACGGGTGTTTCGTATGGCACCCATTCATCATCACTTTGAACTGAAAGGCTGGCCGGAGCCCAAGATTATTGTGAGGTTCTGGATTATCAGCATTATTCTGGCGCTGGTCGCCCTGTCGACGTTGAAATTACGATGAAAACAAACTATCAGCAGCAGCGTGTGATTGTTATTGGTGCCGGCTTGAGCGGTCAGGCGCTGGTGCGATATCTGGTTGAGCGTGGAGCAGAGGTTGTGCTTACGGATCAACGCCGACTTGAAGATCTTGGTGGATTGCCGACCCTGACAGGGTTGCCGATCACTTATGATCTGGGTGGACACAATTTGTCTCTGGTTGAAACGGCGGATCTGCTTGCGGTAAGCCCTGGTGTTCCCTTGACCAATGCCGCTGTCCAGCGGGCAATGGCCTGTGGCATTCCGGTGTGGGGTGAAATTGAGATCGCAGCCCGGGATATCGGGGTGCCGGTGATTGCCGTCACCGGTACCAACGGCAAATCAACCACCACCAGTCTGATTGGTGAAGGGTTGCGTGCTTGCGGGAAAAAGGTATTTGTCGGTGGTAACCTCGGTATTCCACTCGTTGACGCTGTTGGTCAGGAGGATGATGCTGTTGTCGTTGAACTGTCGTCATTTCAGCTTGAAACCATCGATTCCTTTCATCCACAGATCGCTGTGCTGCTCAATTTAAGTCCCGATCATCTCGATCGTTACCCGGATCTTGAGTCATATTACGTTGCCAAGCATAACCTGTTCAGAAATATGACCGCTGCTGATGTTGCTGTGCTCAATGCTGATGATCCGGCTGTTGTTGATCTGTGTCGTGACATCAAGGCCACCAGAGTATGGTTTTCGGCAACCGGTAAACCCGTCGAAGGGATAACACGGACGGCACAGCATCTACAATGGCGCTGGGATGGAGTGCGCGCCGAGTTTTCGCTGGCAAGGTTGCAGTTGGCAGGTGAACACAATGTTGAAAATGCCATGGCGGCCCTGGCTGCGGTGCTGATTCATGGTTGCCCCCCCGATGTTGCCTGGTCGGCAATTTGCGGTTTTGGTGGATTGCCGCACCGCATGCAACTGGTGCGATCATTGAATGGCGTGCGCTGGTACAACGATTCCAAAGGGACCAATGTCGGCAGTGTATTGAAAAGCCTGGCTGGCCTTGAATTTCCGGTGACGCTGATTGCCGGGGGTAAGGATAAGGGTGGAGACTACACGCCATTGCGGCCATTGCTGGAGCAGAAAGTTGCACAGCTGATTCTCATTGGTGAAGCCCGGCACACAATGGGCAGCGCCTTGAGTGGTTGCTGCGACATTCACCATGCCGACAGTTTGGCGGAAGCTGTTACGACGGCAAGCAGGGTGACTGTTGAGGGTGGCACCGTATTGCTGTCTCCGGCTTGTTCCAGTTTCGATATGTTCAACAGTTATGAGCATCGTGGCAAGGTATTTGCGGACCTGGTAAACAGTCTTGCTGAACGGGGGGACCATCCATGACCCTGCAACGCAATATCGACACCAGCATGCTGTTGATAACCGTTACCCTGACCTGTATCGGTCTTGTCATGGTCTATTCATCATCAGCGATTATGGCTGCCGAGCGTTTTGGCGATGGTTTCTTTTTTCTAAAGCGTCAGGGGCTGTATGCCCTTGCCGGTTTTGTAGTTCTGTGCCTGGCTACCTATTTCAACTATGAAAACTGGCGGCGGCTGGCAGTCGTTAGCCTGTTACTGAGCATTGTGCTGTTGGCGCTGTTGCTGGTTCCCGGTATGGGGGTCAAGGTTGGTGGCGCAGTGCGCTGGCTACGGTTTCCCGGCTTCACCCTCCAGCCTGCTGAATTGGTGAAACTGACGCTGGTGCTGTACCTTGCCCATTCCCTGACCCGGAAAAAGGAAAAAGTCAGATCTCTGATCAAAGGCTACCTACCCTACATGATTGTTCTGGCTGTATTGCTGATCTTGCTGCTGAAACAGCCTGACCTTGGCAGCGCCATGATCGTTGCCGGTGTCGCCCTGGCGATGCTGGTTGTCGCCGGTGTGCGTTGGTTGTATATCCTGCCGACAATTCTGATGTCGTTGCCGGTCCTCTATTTTCTGGTCATGAACTCCGACTACCGCCGCCGCCGCATTATGGCGTTTATGGACCCATGGACCGACCCCTACGACAGTGGCTTTCAGATTATTCAGAGCCTTGTCGCTTTTGGCAAGGGTGGGGTGACGGGAGAGGGCCTTGGCATCGGGCAACAAAAGCTATTCTATCTGCCGGAAGCCCATACCGATTTCATTTTTTCAGTTATTGGTGAAGAGCTTGGGATGATCGGGGTGCTGGTTACGGCAGCCCTGTTTTTGCTGCTGGTACTTAGCGGCATCCGCATCGCCCTGCAGTGCGATGAACCCTTCGGCAGAAATCTCGCTTTCGGTCTGAGTCTGCTGATTGGGCTCGAAGCTTTCGTCAATATGGCTGTCTGCATGGGGCTGTTGCCGACCAAGGGGCTGACTTTGCCGTTTGTTTCCTACGGTGGCACCAGTTTGCTGACCACCTTGCTGGCGGTTGGGATTTTGCTCAACATATCCAGTCACGTAAAGAGGAAATCATGAGAATGCTGCTGGCCGGAGGCGGTACCGGTGGCCATCTTTTCCCGGCGGTTGCCCTGGGACAATTGCTGACCGGGCAGGATGAAAATGCTGAAATCCTGTTTGTCGGAACACAACGAGGAATCGAGTTCCGTTTGTTGCCGCAATTACAGTTGCCCCTTGAGACCATCGACATGGTCGGTATCATCGGTCGCGGCTGGCGTGGCAAACTGGAACTGATACCAAAACTGGTCCGCAGTCTGTTTCAGGCTCAGCGTATCTTGCGGCGTTTCAAGCCGGATCTGGTTGTCGGATTTGGTGGCTATGTTTCGGTGCCGGTGCTGATGGCAGCAAAAGTCCTTCATGTGCCCTATCTGATTCACGAACAAAACGCCATACCCGGGGCGAGCAACAAGTTACTTGCTCGGGGAGCGACGAGGATCTGTGTGTCTTATGCCGATACCCTGAAATATTTTTCGGGTGACAAGGCCAGGTTGACCGGTAATCCGTTACGACAAGGGTTCAATAAGATAAAGGAAGAACTGCCTGAGCCCGGACAAATTCTGGTTTTTGGTGGCAGTCGCGGTGCCAGAGCCATCAACGAAGCGATGGTTGCCAGTCTGAGGGAACTTCTGACCTGGCCGGAACCGCCACGGATTACGCATCAGACCGGTGAGGATGATTATTCCTGGGTAAAAGGGGCCTATGCCGATGTTGGATATCAGGATGCCGAGATAGTTCCTTTTATTGATGATATGGCTGCGGCTTACGCACAGTCGTCACTGGTCATTTGTCGTGCCGGTGCTACGTCGCTGGCGGAACTGACGGTCTGTGGGCGACCGGCTATCCTGATCCCTTTTCCTCATGCTGCCGGTGATCACCAGAGCGCCAACGCGCGTGCTCTCGAGCATGCTGGTGCAGCGGTCGTTTTACCGCAGCAAGATCTGACCGGCTTTCGTCTGGCAACCGAGTTGCGGATATTGCTGGCAGATCGGGAGCAGTTGCAATTGATGGCACGGCGTGGACGTTCGATTGCCCGACCGGATGCTGCCGTAAAGATTCTGACAGAGTGTCGGAAGATCGTGGGCGAGTCATGATAATGGAGGTAGGTTGAGTGTACGGACGAATCCGTAAAATCCATTTTGTCGGTATTGGCGGCATCGGCATGAGCGGCATTGCCGAGTTGCTGCTGAATCTGGGGTATCGCGTATCAGGATCGGATTTGCGCGAGTCGGATATTACCAGCAGGCTGGCGTCTCTCGGCGGTGAAATTGTTATCGGCCATGCTGCAGAGAACCTTGTTGATGTGGATGTGGTGGTGACATCGACAGCGGTTAAAACTGACAACCCCGAGGTGATGGAGGCGCAGCGCCGTCATATCGCAGTGATCCCTCGGGCTGAGATGTTGGCCGAGTTGATGCGAATGAAGTATGGAATCGCCATCGCCGGTACCCATGGAAAAACAACGACGACCAGCATGACCTCAGTGGTATTGCACCATGCCGGCATCGATCCGACAGCAGTTATCGGTGGCAAGCTTGATGCCTTCGGTTCCAATGCCAAACTGGGCCGCGGGAAGTTTCTGGTGGCAGAAGCGGATGAGTCAGATGGATCTTTCATGCTACTGACGCCGACCATTGCCGTAGTGACCAACATTGATATTGATCACCTCGATTACTATTCCGGTATTGAAGAGATCAAACAGATATTTGTTGACTTTATCAATAAGGTGCCCTTTTACGGACGAGCCATTCTGTGCCTGGAAGACCGAAATATTCAGGCGATTCTTCCCGAAGTCAAGAAGCGTTACTCGACCTACGGATTCAACAGCCAGGCCGATTTTTATGCGCTGGATATTCAACAGTCCAAGGGCCGTACCTCTTTTACCGCGTTTTATCAAGGGCAGGAACTCGGGCGGATTTCATTTTCCATGCCTGGTCGTCACAATGTCCTCAACGCCCTGGCAGTGATTGCCGTTGCCCATGAATTGGACGTTCCTTTTGCCGCAATTGCCGGAGGATTTCGCCGGTTCGGGGGATTACAGCGGCGCTTTGAGGTGCGGCATCGTATCGACGATATTATGGTTATCGACGATTATGGCCACCATCCTGAGGAGATAAAGGCAACTCTGGCGGCAGCCAAGAGTGGTTGGGGAAAGCGGGTGATAGCAGTATTTCAACCCCATCGATACAGTCGAACCGAAGCTTTGTTCAATGATTTTCTGACCGCTTTTTATGATGCAGATCTTCTCATTCTCACAGCAGTATATGCTGCCGGAGAGGAGCCGCGTACCGGCGCAGACAGTGAGGCTCTTGTCGCCGGAATTGTTGAGCATGGTCATAAAGCCGTTGATTATTGTGCCACACTGGAAGTCGCAGCAGATCGGGTCCTTGAATTGGTTCGTCCCGGCGATATGGTGATTTCCCTGGGTGCGGGCAATGTCAATCAGATCTGTGATCTGGTGGCTGCAAGGTTGCAGACAAGGGAGTCCCACTGATGGGTATCTGGCCTGCGGATGAGATAAAACAGAAAAAAATCGGGGTGCTGGCTGGAGGCTGGTCTGCTGAACGTGAAGTCTCAATGCGAACCGGACAGGCTGTCCTTGGTGCCCTGACGAGTCTGGGGTACCGCGCTGTCATGATTGATCCGGATCGCCAACTGCCGCAGCAGCTCCTTGAGGCCCAAATCGAGGTGGCTTTTATTGCCCTGCATGGTCAGGGTGGCGAAGACGGCCTGGTGCAGGGGCTGCTTGAAGTGATGCAGATTCCCTATACCGGCAGTGGCGTCCTGGCCTCAAGCGTAGCAATGAACAAGGTTGTTACCAAACAATTGTTGCTGTATCACGAGCTGCCAACACCCGGTTTTGATTATGTCAGAGATGGTGAGACCGCTGATGATTTAGTCAAACGTTGTCGTCAGTTGCCTGTCGTCGTGAAGCCGGCCTGTGAGGGCTCAACGATCGGCATCACCATTGCTCGGAAAGCGGAAGAGTTGGAGTCGGGCATTATGGCGGCGAGCAAGCTGAACGGTACAGTGCTGGTGGAAGATTATATCGAAGGGGCAGAGCTGACAGTTTCGGTGATTAATGACCAGGTGTTGCCGATCATCCAGATAGTGCCTCAAGACGGCTTTTATGATTATCAGGCGAAATATGTCAGCAACAGCACCCGCTATCTGGTTCCTGCACCACTGGAAGCGGCAATAGCCGGGCAAATTCAGAGTGCGGCCCTGCGAGCCTGTCGTGCTCTTGGTTGCCGTGGGGCTGCCAGGGTTGACTTCATGCTGGCGGCGGACGAATTTTTTTGTATCGAAGTCAACACCATTCCTGGAATGACCGCGACCAGTTTGCTGCCTAAGGCTGCAGCGGCTGCCGGAATCAGTTTTGAAGAATTGGTGGAAATGATGCTGCTCGATGCGGATCTGAATAAATAGGCAAAAGAATGCGAGATCTCAAACAGAAAAATGTCAATGTCAAGCTGCGCAGCAATCGGCGGAAGAAACAGCGAACACCTGTTAACTTTCGTCATCTGTTACGGCGTTGTCTGCGCGTAAGTGTTGGCATTTTCAGTGTTGCTCTCGTTGTTGTCGGCAGCTTTTTTCTGGTGCAATTGTTGATGGCATCGGATCAGTTTCGGATTGATACGATTCGTGTTGAAGGGAACCAGCGACTGTGCGAACAGACCCTGGTCGCTCTTTCTGATGTGCAACCGGGAATGTCGACTTTCAGTCTCGATCTCGATTTGATTGGTCGCAAAATTGCGGAAAATCCGTGGGTAAAAGAGGCACGAATCAAGCGGGTGTTCCCGCGTCAGGTACGTATCAGTGTGGTTGAGCGTGAACCGGTAGCAATCGTCAACCTCGGCTATCTTTACTATCTGGACGCCAACGCGGTTGTGTTCAAGGTGCTGGATGGATCGGACAGTCTCGATTTTCCGGTCATTACAGGATTTGACCGAGGGCGTCTGGAACTGGGCCGCCAGCAGGATCGCCTTGAATTGATGCAGGTTGTCGGTTTGATCGAAGATTTACGCCAGCGGAAGTTGTTCGGATTACACAAGGTGTCAGAAGTACAAAGAGAAGCTGGTGGCGGATTGTCGATCTACACCATGGAAAATGGTGTACGCATCCGGCTTGGTTATGACAATTACAGCGAGAAGCTGGATCGCCTGGAGCGAATGTATGCGTTGCTCCGACCAAAAATGAGAATGCTCGATTATATCGATTTGAATGTTGATGAAAAAGTCATTGTGCGCATTGAACGGCCGAACAAAGCGGCCAAAAGCTGATACCAAGGGGGTGTCATGAGTAAAAAATCAGATAATTTAATTGTTGGACTGGATATCGGAACCACAAAAATCTGCTGCATCGTCGGACATATGGCCGAAGATGGCCTTGAGGTCGTGGGGATTGGTACCAGCCCGTCACGCGGCATGCGCAAAGGTGTGGTGATCAATATCGAATCGACGGTTGCTGCCATCCGCAAGGCGATTCGTGAAGCAGAATTGATGGCCGGCTGTGAAATAAAATCGGTCTTTGCCGGTATCGCCGGGGGGCATATCCGCGGGATGAACTCGCAGGGCGTGATTGCTATCAAAAATCGTGAGGTAACCAGCGAAGATCTGCAGCGGGTTATTGATGCCGCCAAGGCAATAGCGATTCCGATGGATCGTGAGGTGCTGCACATTCTGCCGCAGGAATTTATCATCGATGATCAGGATGGTATCCGTGAGCCGTTGGGAATGAGTGGAGTACGTCTGGAGGCCAAGGTCCACATTGTCACCGGGGCTGTCGCCAGTGCGCAGAATATTATCAAGAGCTGCAATCGAGCCGGCGTGGACGTTGCCGATATCGTTCTTGAGCAATTGGCAAGCAGTGAAGCGGTTCTTTCCTCTGATGAGAAAGAGTTGGGAGTTGCTTTGGTGGATATCGGTGGTGGAACCGCCGATATCGCACTCTATTCAGAGGGTGCCATCAAGCATACATCGGTCCTGTCCATCGGCGGGGACCATCTCACCAATGATATTGCTGTCGGACTGAGAACTCCCATGGCCGAGGCGGAAAAAATCAAGCAGGCCTACGGGTGCTGCCTGACATCCATGGTTGGCAAGGATGAAACGATTGAGGTTCCTTCCGTTGGTGGTCGCGAGCCACGGATATTGTCACGCCAGTTGCTGGCCGAAATTCTTGAGCCACGCGTCGAAGAAATGTTTTCTCTTATTAATCGAGAAATCATCAAGAGTGGTTACGATGAGCTGATTGCTTCCGGGGTCGTTCTGACCGGAGGGACAGCGATCTTGCCGGGAATGCCGGAACTGGCTGAGCAGATTTTCAATTTGCCGGTGCGCCGGGGAACACCAACGGACATTGGAGGCCTGGTAGATGTTGTGAATTCACCTATTTACGCATCAGGGGTGGGGCTGGTGAAGTACGGCAGCATGAACACTCAGGCGCAAAAATTCAAGGTCGGCGAAGAAAACATGTTCGAGCGGGTATCCAAGCGCATGAAAGAGATGTTCAGCGACTTTTTTTGATAAATAATTATATAATAATTACTTGTAAAATAATCTAAATTTTGATAACTTACGCATTACTATAAAACCAGTTTCCGTGATCGCGGAGTGAGCGGAAACGCAACATCAGGGAGGGCAGTCATGCCTATACAAGAGGGAGTCATGTTTCAGTTTGAGGAAAGTCTTGACCAGACAGCCAAAATCAAAGTGATCGGCGTTGGAGGCGGTGGCGGTAATGCTGTCAACACCATGATTCACAACCATGTCGAGGGCGTGGATTTTCTTGTTGCCAATACCGATGCCCAGGCCCTTCGGCGCAGTGCAGCGCCCATGAAGATTCAGCTTGGTGGTAGTCTGACCAAGGGGCTCGGCGCCGGCGCCAATCCGGAAATCGGGCGTCAAGCTGCCGAGGAGGATGTTAAGCGTCTGGAAGAATTGTTTGCCGGAGCGGATATGATATTTATCGCCGCCGGAATGGGTGGCGGTACCGGAACTGGTGCAGCCCCGATCATTGCCAAGGCAGCAAAAGCGGTGGGGGCCCTGACTGTTGGAGTTGTTACCAAGCCCTTTACGCGTGAGGGCAAGCAGCGCATGGTAAGGGCAGATGCCGGTATCGCCGAGTTGCGCGAGGTGGTGGATTCGCTGGTTGTGGTGCCTAATGACCGGTTGCTTGGTCTGGCAGGAAAGAAAATGAGCATTCTTGATGCATTCAAACCCGCCGATGATGTGCTGCGTCAAGCAGTACAGGGGATATCGGATCTGATCATTACTGAGGGGTTGATCAACGTCGATTTTGCCGATGTCCGCACGGTAATGAGTAACCGTGGTATGGCGATGATGGGAATCGGCGTTGCTGAAGGAGAGCGACGTGCTGCCGAAGCGGCTTATAACGCCATCAGCAGTCCGCTTCTGGAGGAAGTCGATATTTCCGGGGCGATGGGCGTGCTGGTCAATATTTCCGGATCATCGAGTCTGACCATGGAGGAGTTTGAAGAAGCCTCAACCATTATTCACGAAAAAGTACATGAGGATGCCAATATCATTGTTGGTCTGGTGATTGATGAGAGCCTCGGAGAAAAAGTAAAGATAACCGCTATCGCTACCGGTTTCGGTGAAGAGTTCAAGACGGATGTGAAAGTCGACGAGCGGATGGAGGTTCAGCGCAGCCCTTATGTTCCTCCTGTAGTAAAAAGCAAGCGTGAACTTGACGTGCCGACCCACATCCGGCAGCAGCAAAATGACCTTTATGGCCGGCGCAGTCGCGAACTGCCGAGTCAGAATCGTGATCTGTTTATCGACGATGAGCAGTTTGATATACCGACATTCCTGCGTCGCCGTGTAGACTGATTCCGCTTGATAAGTGCGCTATCTTCGACAGGAAATTGATCCGAGATCTTTTTCTGGTCGCTTGCACACCGTTTGCTTTCAGGTTGTTCTTGCCTGGATAAACGGCATGGAGAGATGTGTTTCAGAGACATTCAGTGCAAGAGGGGTAGTGCTGATTAACTGGTGTTTGTGAGTAATTGTGCGGTCTTTGCCGTACTGACATGATGTGATGTATGCCGGTTCTCCGCCCGGCGGATGTACAGCGTTTCTGTACTTTGTAGTGTTGAATCCCGACGACTCCCTCGTCCAGGGCCATCTTTGTATGGCCCTTTTTTTTATCCGTCAAGCCTGAATATTCTCGAACCCGGCTACTGTTTTGATGAATAATGATCTATCTTGATCTTCTGTGACACAGAACCAAAGGCCGAATGAAAGAGGAGTAAGGGAACAATGGTGTGCAAGTGCAAAGATGGTAACTAGAGACATGGCCGGGAAAAACGATTTTCAGGCTGATGAAGAGGGTCGTTGTTATCATTCCTGGAAAGATGGTCGCTATCGCGTTGCTCTTGTCTATCCGAATACCTACCAGCAGGGAATGGGAAACCTCGGTTTTCACACGGTTTATCATCTGATTAATCAGCGCGATGATTGCCTGTGCGAACGTTTTTTTCTGCCGCCGTCAGCGGTCAATGGAACAGATCGTCCCCTGCTTTCCGTTGAATCAGGTCGTCCATTGGGAGATTTTGACCTGATTGCCCTGTCGATTTCCTTTGAAAACGATTATCTGAACTTGCCGGAACTGTTCGCAGCGGGGAATATTCCCCTGTATGCTGATCAGCGCCCATCAACAGGGCCTCTGGTATTGCTGGGCGGTGTTTGTGCCTTTATCAATCCGGAGCCTGTTGCAGATCTTGTTGATCTGGTCGCCATTGGTGAAGCAGAGCCGATCCTGCCGCCATTGCTGGACCTCTTGCAGCAGCAATACAGCGATAGGGAAGAGCAACTTCTGGCCTTGGCCCAGCTTGGCGGAATCTACGTGCCCCGTTTTTATCGTCCTCAATATGTCGATGGTGGAGTGGCGTACCGGCGTACCGGTCCTGTGCCGGAAAGGGTGAAACGTCAGTACCTGGATGATCTGGATACCTCTGCGAGTCACACCAGGATTTACTCTGAGCACGCTGAATTCGGAAATATGGCCCTCATCGAGGTGTCGCGCGGTTGTACGCGGGGATGTCGTTTTTGTGCTGCCGGATTTGTCTACCTGCCGCCACGTGAGCGCAGCCTCGATAATCTGCTCGCGCAGGTTGACGAAGGTTTATGTCGGCGGCGGCGCATCGGTCTGGTTGCGGCGGCGGTGGCTGATTATTCAGATTTTTTGCCGCTGCAACAGCAGATTATTGCTGCAAAAGGGGAGATTGCCGTTGCCAGCCTGCGTCTGGATGCCATTGATGCCGCAGCTGTGGCTCTGCTCAGGGAGGCGGGACATCAAACGGTTGCCATTGCCCCTGAGGCCGGTAGTCAGCGTCTGCGCAACGTGATCAACAAGGGGTTCAGTGAAGAGCAGATTCTTTCAGCCGTCGAGCTGCTTTGTGATGGTGGGATCAGGAATCTCAAGCTCTATTTTTTAATCGGGCTACCCTTTGAGGAGATGGTCGACATCGAAGAGTTGGTTGATCTGGTGCAAAAAATCGCTGCTATCTGTCTGGCAGCCGGTAGAAAAAGAGGAGCCGTTGGAACCCTCGCCGTCAGTGTCAATCCTTTTATTCCCAAGCCTTTTACGCCATTTCAGTGGGCCGGGATGGACGAAGAAAAACTGCTGAAGAAGAAAAAGCGCTACCTGCAGGCGGCAATCGGGAAAATCCCCAATACCAGGTTCTCCATGGAGTCGATCCGTCTGGCCATGTTGCAGGCTTTTCTGTCGCGCGGTGATCGCCGGGTTGCGGATTTGTTGCCGGAGTTGGCACGTGGCGGTAATCTCAAGCAGGTTTGTAGCAGGGCAGGCTGGCCGCTGCAACATGATCTAACCCGTACGCGCGATAGGGATGAGTCATTTGCCTGGGAAGTTATAGATTCCGGTGTGCAGCGGAACTACCTCTGGAGTGAGTATCAACACGCAGCACAGCAGTGCTTGACGATACCCTGCAGGCCTGGATGTCGACGTTGTGGTGTCTGCTGAACAGGGATGACAGACATCATCGCTACCTTTGCCGACTTTTACTCCGCAATGACCCCGCGTGATTGCAGCTCCAGGCGAACCCGATTGCGATGGGCGCGTAAATCAGCACCCACTTCCGGTTGTCCAACCGGGGTGCTGACACCAACGCCGGCACCGACGGAACTGCGACCGCCATAGCTGCCCAGGCCAAAGGCGAGGCTGACCGTTGGAGAGGAACGACGTTGGTCGATCAGGGCAATTTGATCTTCGACTTCGTAATAGTGAAGTAGCAGGGCCTCATCATTCAACTGGCGAAAGTCCGTTGCCATGAGTTCCTGGTTTCTGGACGCATGTGATGAGCATCCGGCACCAAGGACGGTCAGCATCAACAGTAGTATCAGGTATGGATAGACAGCCAACACGGACCTTGACCTGATAAAGCTTGCGGTTTTTTTTGACGGCATCAGTTTCTCCTCGCGATATTACGGCTATAATAGCACAAAGAGGTCTGGAATTTTAAATTGCATCAGACCTTCGGGCTTGTCTATAGTGTTCGTGGTCCTGAATACGGGGTTTTCTCAAAAAGAAGACGCCTTAAACCGTGGTGTGATCATTGCGACCAGCCAGAGTATTTACATTTTTAATGCTGCACATGTTGATTCCTCTGTTGCCGGCACTGGCCGCCGTCAACCTGACAGCAGAGGAACGCGAATTTCTCGACCTTCATGGTCCCGTTGTTTTTGTCAGTCAATCCAACTATCCCCCATTTGAATTTGTTCACGCCGATGGCTCGCGAGATGGCATGACGATTGAGCTGGCCAATTGGCTGGCCACCGAGCTCGCTTTTCGTGCCCGTTTTATTGACATGACCTTTGCTGAAGCACAGCAGGCTGTACAGTCGGGCAAGGCTGATGTGTTGACCAGCTTTTTTTACAGTGAATTGCGCGATCAGACCTTCGATTTTACCACGACCCTGTTCAATGTTCCGGCATCCATTTATGTTGCGGCTGAGCGTCCCGATATTGTCCACCTCAGGGATCTGAATGGAAAGCGTATCGCCATGCAGGTGGGAGATTACGCCTATAACTTTCTGGCAAGTGCCGGAATTTCCTTCGAGAAGGTCCCGGCAGGCGATTTTGCCGAGGCAACCCTCGCCGTCATCGAAGGGCAGGCCGATGCCCTGATTGGTGATGAGCAGATTGTTCAGTATTATCTGTTCAGTAATAACTTGACTGACCGGGTAAAAAGGGTCGGTGAGCCCCTCTATGTTGGACTTAATTCAATGGCTGTCAAGGATGGTAACGAACAGTTATTGAGTATCCTCAATAAGGGGATAGCCTACGCCCGGGAGACCGGGGTCATTGAGCGTCTGGAACAGAAATGGATTGGTGTACACTATCAGGCCCTGCCGAGGGTCTGGCCACGTATAGGGCCTTTTTTGGCCGTGGCCTTCGGTCTTCTTGTGCTGGTGGTTGTCTGGAACCTGCGTTTACGTCAGGTGGTCGACCAGAAGACCGGTGCCCTCTCTGCAAGTGAGGCGCGATATCGTTCCCTGTATGAAGAACTGAAAATACGTGAAGAGCGATTGAACTATTCTCTTAAAGGGGCTAATTGCGGCCTTTGGGATTGGGGAATCGCTGATGGCCGCACCTATTATGATCCCAATTATTATCGCATGTCCGGATATGAGCCCGATGCTTTTCCAGCGAATTATGAGGAGTGGAAAAAGCGCGTACATCCTGATGATATTGGCCTGGCGGAGCAGGCTCTGCAGGATTGCATTACCGGCAGGACCGACGGTTATGTCAGTGAATTTCGCTTTCGTACCGCTGGTGGTGACTGGCTGTGGATCATGGACAAAGGCGAGATCATCGAGCGCGCCGAAGATGGTACCGCACTGCGGTTTATCGGTTTACATGTCGATATCAGTGAGCGTGTTGCTGCGGAACGGCAGCGACAGGAGTTGGAGGCTCAGTTACGGCAGAAATACAAGGTCGAAGCCATTGGTTTAATGGCAGGCGGAATGGCCCATAATTTCAACAATACCCTGGCGATCATACTGGGGAGTGTAGAGCTGGCGCAGCGCCGAATCAATCAACAACAGGCTATTGACCCGTTGCTGGAGAATATCAAAATAGCTTCCCTGCGCTCACGCGATCTTGTCCAGCAGGTGTTGGTGTACAGTCGCAAGGGAGTTATCAACAAGGAGCAGGTTAGCCCGGTTTCGGTGGTTAAAGAGACAGTCAAATTATTACTGCTGACGATACCGGCAACGGTGCAGTTGCAAAGTCAGATTGAGCCTGCCGCTGAAGAATTATTCATTCGCGGTGATGCGACCCAGATTCAGGAAGCGTTGATCAACCTCTGTAACAACGCAGTATACGCCATGGAAGAGGAGGGACAGCTTACGATCAGGGTCACTTGTGCGAACCCGGCAGAGAAAGAGATCTTGTCTGGAGGACGTTCGCCAGGCTCTGCTTTTGTGCAGATCAGCGTCGAGGATACAGGTTGTGGAATTATGCCGGAACTGCTTGATAAAATATTTGATCCCTTTTTCACAACCAAAGATGTGCACGCCGGAACCGGTATGGGTTTGTCCACGGTTCAAGGAGTGATGGAGCAACACGGCGGCCGGGTCGAGGTTGACAGCACCCCCGGTCGGGGAGCGACCTTTTCTTTGTTTTTTCCAGTTGCAGAGGTAAGGGGGAATACGCTTGCAACAACTGATACCGAACCACTTGAAGGCAGCGAACATATTCTCTTTGTTGATGACGACCCGCTGGTTGCTGATACCGGCAGGCAAATGCTGGAACAGGGGGGCTACCGGGTTACGGTCGCCGGCCAGGCACATGATGCTTTAACGCTCTTGCGCGAGGACCCCTATCGGTTTGATCTGGTTATCACTGATCAAACCATGCCGGAGGTCAGTGGAGCAGAGCTGGTATCACGATTACTTGAGATTCGTGCAGACCTTCCTGTTATCCTCTGTACCGGTTACAGCAGCCGTATCGATGCGGACAAAGCCGGGGAACTGGGCGTGCGCGCATTCTTGCTCAAGCCCTTGAAACTGCTCGAACTCCATGCCCGGGTAAGACAGGTGCTGGATGATCAACGTGGCTCAGTTTAGTACTTGCAATTCGCTACCGGGGCTGATCTCTCCGCCGTTGAGTACTCTGGCAAATATTCCTTCCTTGGGCATGACACAGTCGCCGGCCTGATAGTAGATAGCGCAACGCGTGTGGCATTCTTTGCCGATCTGGGTTACCTCCATCAAGGTCTCGCCAACCTTCAGTTTTGTTCCGATAGGCAGAGCAGGAAGATTCACCCCCGAAGTTGTGAGATTCTCGGCGAAGTCGCCATTGTCGACATCCAGTCCCAATTTGCGCATCTTGTCGATACTCTCCTTGGCCAACAGGCTGATCTGACGGTGCCAATCGCCGGCGTGGGCATCACCGACAATGCCATGATTTTCGCGTAGAACGACCTTGTCAACGGGGGTTTTGCGTTCGCCTTTGGCGGCACTGATACAGACAGCAATAATTTCACCGGGCATGGTTGTTATCCTCCTATGGTAGCCATGGAAAAGGGGGTGGTTGTGTCATTTTCTGTGCCCAGGCGGTGGTACTCAGGCTTGGCGCAGATGACGGAAGCAAGGGCGGCGATCAGGTCAGCCTGGCGTCGGACTCCCAGGAAGGGGCGCAGATCTGTTGCCGCATTGTCCATCAGGCAGCTTTTAGCGTGTCCCGTCGAAGTGACCCGGATGCGATTACATGAGCCGCAGAAATGTTCGCTCATGGGGGTGATGATACCAATGGTGCCGATAGCATCGGCAATGCGGTAGGGCCGCGCCGGACCACAAAAATGATCGGTAGAAAGGGGCTCTAACTGATATTTTTTGTGCAACAGGGCGAGAATGTCCGTACCGCTGATGATGCACTCCTGCCAGTGTTCCTCTCGAATGGTCGGCATGTACTCGATAAAGCGCACTGACCATGGATGTTGTCTCGACAGTTCGGCAAAATCAAGCAACTCATGGTCATTGACCCCGCGCATGGCGACCATATTTATTTTGATTTTCATGCCGATTTTTTCAGCGGCAGCAATCCCCTGCTGAACCCGCGCGAGTTCACCACCACGGGTTATTTCACTGAAGGTTACGGGGTTGAGGGAATCCAGGCTGATATTGAGCCGTTTAACCCCGGCGGCGTAAAGTTCTCGAGCATGGTCGGCCAACAGCACACCGTTGGTAGTCAGGGCAACTTCTTCGATCCCCTGGATCCCGGCAAGCTGTTCAAGAAAGCCGATAACCCCTTTGCGCACCAAAGGTTCTCCACCGGTAATCCGCACTTTACGAATGCCAAGGGTAGCGGCGGCGGCGACGATGCGCAGCATTTCATCATAGCAAAGGATCTCTGCATGGCGCTGGGGTTCAATTCCCGTCTCCGGCATGCAATAGCGGCAGCGCAGATTGCAGCGGTCGGTAATCGACAAGCGCAGATAGTTGATATTGCGACCAAAATTATCCTTCATGGCGATCTGAGTGGGGTTCAGGTTTTTTCTTGTCGCCGAGGTCGGCAAGATCCAGTTCCTGGGCTTCATTGACCCCTTTCTTGAAGTTGCGGATTCCTTTTCCCAGGGCTTCGCCGACCTGAGGAAGTTTCCCGGCACCGAAAATCACCATGACCAGGACCAGAATAATCAGCAGTTCCTGCGTTCCCAAACCAAACATACGGGCTCCTTCAAGTGAGTTAAGAGGACTGTTGTTCCTGCGGCAGAGAGAGCATGATCACCTCGATCATTTCATCGACCGCGAGGGGAGGAGAATCGATGGGCAACGGAAAAAGGGCCTGAGCACCGACAGCACTGCGGTTCTGGCCTGAGCCCTGGCGGTGTGATGGATAGAAATACAGTTCGCCGGAGACAACCTCGAGGGTCCCCCAGAGAAAATGCAGACGCTTGCCTCCCTCCTTCAGTGCTGAACCGAGTTTGACTTTTAACCTGGGAGCCAGGGGGTGCTGATGTCCCGACAGCAGTCGTAGCGCAGGACGAGCGTAGAGCGCATAAGTAGCCGCCGAAGCAGCGGGATTGCCGGGCAAGCCCAAAACCGGTTGGTTGCCGATCATCCCGAACAGGGTTGGTTTCCCCGGTTTGGTAGCAACTTTCCAGAAGATGGTTTTAAAGCCGATAGAGCTTAATGTTTCTTGAACCAGGTCGCGATCACCAACAGAAACACCTCCGGTAGTGATCAGCATGTCGGCTTCCAGCCCTTGACGCAGGGATGCTTCCAATTGTCCCGGTTGATCTTTGGCAATGCCGAGTAACATCGGGGTGAAACCGTCCTGACGCAAACAAGCCGCCAGAAGGTGGGCATTGGAGTTGATGATCTTGCCCTTGTCAGGAGTCTCGCCCAGCTCGACCAGTTCATCACCGGTTGAGAGAATAGCCACTCGCGGAGCAGGATAGATATTTATGTGTGTTATTCCGGCTGAAGCAAGCATGCCGACGGCTGCTGGGTCGAGCTGCTGACCGCAGGACAGGATTTTTTCACCAGTCTTAAACTCTTCACCGCGATAGCGAACATTGGCCCCGCGCTTGAGAGATTTGCGCAGCCGCAGCTGGTTGTTGCCAAGTTGTTCAGTATCTTCAAGGGGCACGACCGTATCGCAGCCCGCCGGCATCGGAGCTCCGGTCATGATCCGGACGGCTTGACCAGCGGCGATGGTTGCCTCGAACTGTTCCCCTGCCGGAAGAAAACCTACCTCAGTCAGGCAGCCGTCAGCCACTGTGTCCAGGGCAAAAGCATAGCCATCCATGGCAGAATTGTCTGCCGGGGGCAGTTCAAGATTGGAATGAGCATCTTCCGCAAGAACCCGACCCAGTCCATCAGCCAATGGAACGCGAATCGGCGGTAACGGCTTGATTGTCCGGCAGATGGCGGTAACGGCTTCCTGATAACTAATCACGGATCTCTCCTGGCGTGGAAATGGGTTCTGAACATGTACCGGTACGGCGGGGCAATTCGTTTTCTGTCGGGTTGAACACCCGGTCAAACCTGGCTTCGATCATCTGGTGAAGACCTTTTTGAACGTCATCAAATTTACTGAGCAATTCTTCAGCCTGTGGGGTAATGACGGAGCGTCCGCCACCACTGCCACCTTTCTCACGATCAACCATGGGGATGCCGTGTTTTTCCATTTCCTGTACCTGGCTCCAGGCTTTGCGATAGGAAATTCCGAGCATTTGAGCCGCAGCATTGATTGATCCGGCTGTAGCAATGGCCCGTAACAGCAGCAAGCGACCGTCGCCTAAAAAGGGTTGGCCATCAACTTCGAGCCATATCTTGCTGCGAATTCGAATGTTGGTCATGACAGAAACCTTTTTTCAATCAGGTCACACAGGCCGACGGCATCATTGATGTCAAATACCGGTACGTCAAGCTTCAGGGGCTCATCGGAGGCCACGGCGATCAAGGTCGAATCATGTTGTTCTCCCCGGCACAGCAAGGAAGTACTGCGCTCCCGCCGGTGAACTTCAATTTTCGGCATAGTGCTGCGCTTGAAGCCTTCGGTTAAAACAATGTCGAGATCCTGACAATAGGTTGCGACTGTTTCCTCCAATACCGGTTCACTGGAACCGTTTTGTTTAACCATGGCTATTTGGGCCGGTGAAGTGATCAGCATGGTATCGGCTCCCGCTTGTGTCAGGCGCCAGGAATCCTTCCCTTCGTGATCGATGCTGAAACTGTGGGCGTCGTGTTTAATCGCACCGACACGGTGGCCGCGTCGCTTCATTTCAGTGATCAGCTTTTCCAGCAGGGTGGTTTTGCCGGTACCGCTTTTGGCGACGATAGAAACAACCGGTGGCGTCATGATATCTCCTGATCAAGATGTTCGAGGTCTTGCGGTGAATTGAGATTAACCAGGGCCTGCTGCCATCCAGCCGGCAATTCATCAGCCGCGACGAAGCGTGTGCGGATCCGATCATAGAAATCGTAGATACGAAGATTGCCCTGTTTGAGCATCTGTTCCATGACAGTAAGGCAGTTTTTATGATAGAGAGCAAAAACCGGCTCAAAACCTGCCGTTGTCTGCGGCACAACAGCATCGAAGCTGTGCCGATAGCTTAATAGATGACGAACAAGGGCCGGGTCGGGCGTCGCCAGATCGCAAGGGATAACAAAAATCCAGGGTGTGGTAGCGGCGCAAAGGCCACCATGGATGCCGCCCAGAGAGCTGCCGGGATATTTGTCAGCGAAACAGGGCACAGTTACAGACGCCAGATCCGGTCGGTTACCGGCAATCAGTACCTGTTCAAAAACGCCGGAAAGAGTATCCAGCGCACGCTCAAACAGGGTGCGGCCAGCCAGGGAGAGGGTGGCTTTGTCGCGTCCCATACGGCGACTGCGACCTCCGGCAAGGATGACCCCGGTGATGTCGCTTGTATCACTCTGCGGCTGGTTGTGCGAATTTTGCATAACGCTTATCCAAAAAAACCCACGGCCTAAGGCGTGGTCAATTCAATTGCCGACTGATGACAGAATTCTACACAAAGTCTGCAGGAGATACAACGATCTTTTGCGGTCACAGGTGCACCCCCTCTTTGATCTGGAGAGCAGAGTGCTCCGGTCGGACAGATACCGATACATGTAGTACAGCCTGAGCATGCCGAACTAAAAAAGAGCTCGGGTAATATTTTTGCAACAAGCATTTCCCTTATTGGTGGGGACGATTTTCCGAGTTGCAGGAGCAGGTTGCGTGATAATGGCAAGGATTTTTTGCCGTAGCTTCCCGAGGACTGATCAACCCGCAGGCGATTGGCAAGCGATAAACCTGTCTGCTTTGAACGACGATTTAAGAAAGTAAAAAATTCACGACGGGAGCAGCTTTTTTCGCGATAGTCAAGTTCGGGGGCGGATATGACGACTTTAACACTTCCTGCCAGTCCGGATGCCAACGCCTGCGTTTGCTGGACCGCTGATGTTAAGGGCTCGACAATGTGGCAGTTTGCGCACTCGGCACATTGAGAGGCGTTAAGGCGCAGATCTTTGCCCAGGGCCAGCCTCAGTATTAATAGCAGTTGTGGGTCGGCAAGCAAGCCCAGACACGGTACGCGGGCATGTCCCTGGGTTTGCGGGTTGGAGGAACAGGCCAGTAAGGGGGTTTCAACTTCGTCCAGGCGCTGCAGCAGATCACCTATTGAGAGTTGAGGACTGGTCAAGGCATCGGTCGCGCAAGATGCTACACAGAGTAAACAACCGCTACACCTTTCTTCGTCCCAGTTCAGACCAGAGGTGGACCAGGTCAACGCATTTGAGGCACATGCTTCAAAGCATTTTCGACAAGACGAAATTGACAGGCGATGACGTAAACAGCGACCGGGTTCAATACGCAGGGCCGGCAGTTCGGTCATGGCTTTAAGGAAGGTGCCCGACAACATACGGATTTATCCTGTTTTTTGAGATTGTGAAAGGACAAAGCTCTGCGTCAGTTCTGCCAGCAGGGAGTAGTAGGTGTTGGTACCGCTTGCTCTCACCTTATCACAGAAAAAGGTTATCCACCGACCGATATGGTCCTGCAGAAAACGTTCTCGCCGTTTCGACCAGTCAGCCGCATCATCACATCGTTGTTCCGCTTCAGCAACAGCTTCGTTGTGGCAAAGCAGATAGAGAAATTCCAGTTCAAAAGCTATGTGATCAGGCACTTCTTTGAGGTCAGGATTAATGGCAAAGTCGGCTTCACGATAGCGCTGGATCACATCCATTGTAGAGTCACCCATCAGGATTTTTGCCCCGTCAAGATAGACTGAACCATATGGATGCGCGAGGAGTTCCTGGGGGCCGACAAACAGGCGGGCATATTCAATTAATAATTCGTCTTGAGAAGCTCCCGCCATGGCAGCATCAAGGTCTTGAGCAAGATATGCTTTGCCCGGCAAACAGCGATTGAGTGAAGCGAATAGCTGAGCGAAGACATCCTCGTCGGCAAACATTTCTTTGTTCGGCTCGTAGTAGCATGCCGATAGCAGGCGATAGGTATCCGCACAAGCAGCGGTGTAGTGCTGGAGCGTTGTTGAACTCACGAAAGGCCTCCTCGGGATCTTTGATAAATGAAGCGACTCTCAATGTTAAGGGGTAAAAAACCGCAGGCAAAGCATCCTTTGCCTGCGGCGACTTCATTCAATCATTTGCGTACAGAATAGGTACGCACATAGTAAACGTTAGGTCCGACACCTTTTTCGTTGGCAGCCAGGAACTCTCCCTTGTTATTCTTCAGACGGCGACCGCCGTACTGTTTCAGCAGTTTGGCCGCATCACTGTTGGGGTTGTCCAGATCGCCGGCAACGCGGGCTCCCGAGGGACAAACGTCGGTACAGTAGGGTTGCTGACCATTGGCAAGACGATGATCGCAGAGGATGCATTTCTCGGTGACCCCATCTTTTCGCGCCGCTTTGTAGTCGGGGTGGTCGTACTTGGTCATATGGGGGGGCAGTCCGCCGCTACGTTTAGAGATTTCAGCTCCGGAGGTGGTGATTCCCGGCACCAGGGCGGTTTCGTCCTGATAGCGGGCGTGAATCACTTTGCCGAAATCATTAAAACTGATCACACTGTACTGAGCTTTGTCGCGGTCGACATCCATCGAGCTGTAGGGGCAGGCGTTCTGACAGGCGCGACAGCCAATGCAGCGTTCTTCATTATGCAGGGTAATGCCGTTGGGCGACTTGAACATCGCTTTTGGAGTGACCGGGCAGGCCGTGACGCAAGGAGCATCGGTGCAGTGATTGCACAGGACCGGCAGGGTCTGATAGCTGACAGCTGGGAAGGTCCCTGTCGCGCTATGATGGTAGTCGGCCCAATTATGGGTCTGGCCATCTGCGCGGTCGTCGGTGTTGTTTTCGGTTTTGCACCCAAGGCCACAGGCGCCGCAGCCGGTGCACTTGTGCAGGTCAATAACCATTCCGTATTTAGCCATATTCATTATCTCCTGTCATAGAGTGTGCGTGTGATCAAACTTTCTCAATTCTAACGCCGGTAAAGCCGCCGTTACGTGCCGTTGAGCCGGTAATGCGATCATAGTCATCAGGCATGATCATGTTGAAGTTGGCTCCCCGTGCTTCGGCTTTGGCAAAGTCCTTGGCGGCGATGCGACCCATGGCGTGGTGACCCTGACCGTAGCACTTGGCGGCTACTCCGGGACGCACACCTTCCCACAGGCGCGCTTTTACCGTCAGGCTGCCGATGATTGAAGTGACCTTTACCATGTCGCCGTCGTTGATGCCCAGTCGCCGGGCATCAGCAGGGTTGATCTGGATGACATCCTGCTCATTGACATCTCCCGGGTCGCACGCTTTGAACGAATAGTACCAGCTGTTGTTGGAACTGCGTCCTTCTCGGTTGAGTCGCGACTTCATGTCAATCAGATCAAAGGGGTACTGATTGCGGTTGCCGTGGCGCACCGGAGACTCGTAGTGGGGAACAAACGCCAGTTCCCCACGGGCTTCGTAGTTGGTGATTTCCAGGACCTTGTCGATGCTGACCTTGTGCTTGTCGGCATGGGTCTGGAACCCTTTTTTCAGGGTTTCACTATAGAATTCGAACTTCTTGGTTTCGGTGGGGAAACCGTTTGCCCACTTCTGGCGGAAGGTAAACTTGGGTGAATTGACAATACCTTTGGCCATGAAGTCGTTCCAGCCGTTAGGGCGATCACCCTTGTAGTCCTTGTTTTCGACCGGATCCCAGGCCTTCTTGCTGCGGATCTTTGTTGCATAGATAGCGAATTCGATGCTGTTGGTTGGTTCGCGTCCGGTTTCCGGATCCTTGTAGGATTTGACCCACTGGAACAGGTTGGGGTAACCCTTGGTGTTAAGGCGCTCGGCCAACAACCAGGTCACCTCAGATTCAATCCCTTTAACATCAAACATGCGTTCGATGACCGGCTGTTGAATGGAGATATGACCGTAGAGATTGGCCTTGCTGCGGACAACAGCCCAGTCTTCCGAGTGATGTAGAGCGGAAGGGAGAACGATGTCGGCAAAATAAGTCATTTCCGAGAACATGGGGACACAATGGACAAAGAAGGGAACCTTGGCCATAGCCTTATCCCAGCGCGCTCCTTCAGTGCCGGAGAAGTTGACATTCTGGAAGTAGGAGAGGGCCACTTTGATGTCGTAGGGATCTTCAGCCAGAATGGCATTGGCAACATTGTTCAGGACGACGCCACTGCCGGGCCGGGCGCTGGCCATCGCTGGTTGGTTCAGGTAGCCGCGCTGATCGATCTTCTGGAACCTGGCACCGGCCTTGGCCAGATCATCCTGAAAGTCATCGATTTTAGGGAAGCTGCTGGAGGGGGCCCCCATGCCGGTGCAGAGACCGCCTTCGCTATCAGTTGCACCAACCAGTCCGTTCAGGGCGTGAATAGCAAATACGGCATAAGAGCCGCGTGGTGACATGTAGGGGCCGTACCAGATAGCGCAGTTTGGAGCCGCTTTGGCAAAGCCGGTAGCAATGCGCTCGATCTGGACTTTGTCGACGCCGGCAATCTGAGCAGCCCAGGTGGGGTCATTGTCCTTCACTGCCAGATTCCACCACTTGACCAGACCGTTGGTATGTTTTTCGTTGAAGTCAGCTTCGTTGACCGTTTGCCCTTTAACAAAACGGTTCCTTCCGTCTTTGAAGTCGCCGCAGAACTCCTTGTTCCACAATCCATTGACGAGGATATGGTGAGCCATGGCAACTGCAACGGCACCATCAGTCTGAGGTTTGATCGGCATCCATTCATGGGCTTTGGCGGCAGTGTTGTTCATGCGCGGATCAATAACCGCGACGGTGCCGTTTTCCAGTACTTTGTGCAATTTGCGGATAGAGTTCGGTGGCTGGCGATTCGATGAGATGGGATCACAGGCCCAGGTAATCAGATATTTCATGTTGTCAAGGTCGTAGTCACGGTAGCCCCAAAAGCCTTCGGTAGCAAAAGAGCCCATTTTTTCGACTTCAGCACAGATGGAACTGTGAGAGATGTTGTTGGGGGATCCGATCATCTTGGGTAGATCGCCGTAGAAGATGCCGTTAAGGTCTGAGTAACGTCCACGCATGAGTAGAAACTTATGGGTTTCGTTGTTTTTGCGCAGTTCCAGGATTTTATCGGCGAAGATGTCGATGGCTTCGTCCCAGGTGATGGGTACAAATTTCGGGTCTTCGTAGCGGCCTTTTTTCGGGTTGGTGCGCTTCATCGGGGTTTTGATGCGGTCGGGATCGTAGATCTGCTGCAGAATCAGATGGCCGCGGGGGCAGACATAACCACTATTGGCTTTGCTAAGCTGATTACCGCGTACTTTGACGGCGCGTCCATCCTGAACATAAATCTCAATGGGACACCAGGTGGTACAGCCCTGACAAGTGTTGGCGATCCATTTGCCCCTGGCTTCGCCCTTGGGTTTTGCTGCTGTTTGGTCCATGGCACTAGTGGCAGGTTTAGTCGCTGCACATCCCGCCAGCAACGCGCCTCCGGTGGCAGCCGAAGCCTGTATGAAGTTTCTTCGTGTCAGTCTCATTCGCATCCTCCTTGGCAGTTGTGAAATATGATCCAGACCATCCCGACCGGACCTTGGTTGTCACGGATGAATTTTCTGTATTGTTGAGCAAGGATCGTGCCGTTTTATTGTGTGTGTGTTTTCTGGCGTTACGCCGCCGTGAACTTGACAATTGTGCTAGGGAACCAGGTGCCAATTTGTTTATCTGTGGTTACATCGTTGTTTGTCTAAACATAAACATCAATAAAAACGGATAGTACGAACGATTGTGTACGTTGTTACCAATTGGTAACGTTAAGTGAGCTGGTAACATTTATTGATGATTTTTGCGTTGTAAATGAATGTATCGATGATGAAGAAAGGTGGTTAGCCACCGACTGTTGAAGGGCGTATAAGTTGTTTTCTGTTGCCAGGTTGTTGACATTGATCCGCATAAGCGGATATAGTCTTATTGTAAACTCGTTTTCGGGTTTTCAGCCCTTTTGGGGTGAAACATATTTGCTCCTTTGCATTGTCTTTTCTGATTAGCTCTCATCTTCCGCCGACTCCCTTCTCCTGGGGGAGAAGGTGGCAAAAAAGCCGGATGAGGGGGCCTTAAAAAGGTCAAAAACTCCCCCTCTCCCTTAAGGGAGAGGGGATAAAATCGTGTCCACGGAAGATTGGTAACAATCAGTTTGTCTTTTGATGTAGCGTTCGACCTGTCGTAGTTGAAAGTCGCGAGTCTTCAACTAGTTAGGTCCGGCTTGAAGCCTTCACATTGGTTTTGACCGCTTGCGACAAGCAGCCGGGGGAGTTCTGCCGGTTGATATCGCATCTATCGTTGACCAGGGAAATTGCGTCCAGACACAATCAGGCGACATTTTTCTTCAGTATTGGCAGGGAATGATGATGACAAAACAAAAACTGGAGGGTATCAGCTTCTTTGAAAAAAATCTGACCGTCTGGGTGATCCTCTGTATGGTCGTTGGCGTCTTGATCGGTAAATTTCTGCCGGGAATTCCGGAAGCCCTCAGCAAGCTTGAGTACGCCCAGGTTTCTATCCCCATCGCCGTACTGATCTGGCTGATGATCTATCCCATGATGATGAAAGTGGACTTTACCAGTATCAAAAATGTCCGTAAGAATCCGGGAGGACTGTACATCACCTGGATTGCCAACTGGCTTATCAAGCCCTTTACCATGTTTGGCATCGCAGCCTTTTTCTTTTATGTGGTATTCAGTCCCTTCATCCCTGCTGATCTGGCGAAAGAATACGTTGCCGGAGCCGTTATTCTGGGTGCCGCTCCCTGTACCGCCATGGTTTTTGTCTGGAGCCATTTAACCCGTGGCAATCCGGCCTATACGGTCGTCCAGGTGGCAACCAATGATCTGATCATCCTTGTTGCTTTTACGCCGATTGTCGCATTACTGTTGGGTATCAGCGGCATCAGTATCCCCTGGGATACCTTGCTGCTGTCGGTCTTTTTATTTGTTGTAATCCCCTTGGTCGGAGGGGTTTTGACGCGTACCTGGATGCTGAAGAACAAAGGGGAGCAATATTTCACCAGGGTATTTCTCCCCAAGTTCAACAACATTACTATTGGCGGCTTACTGCTGACCCTCGTCCTGATTTTTTCGTTCCAGGGAAATGTGATTCTCAACAATCCATTTCATATTGTTCTGATCGCCGTTCCATTAATCATTCAAACGATATTCATTTTTATTCTGGTATATTTCGGTTGTTTGAAGTGTCGATTGAAGCATGACATCGCCGCTCCGGCGGGAATGATCGGAGCTTCCAATTTCTTCGAACTGGCGGTGGCCGTAGCCATCACTTTGTTTGGCGCAGCCTCACCGGTGGTCCTGGTTACTATTGTCGGTGTGCTGGTCGAGGTGCCGTTGATGCTGGCTCTGGTCAAGTATGCCAATCGTACCAGCGCCAGGTTTGTCGCGGAAGCTGGTTGAAAGAAACGTTGATCAATATTATTGAGGAAGTTTTTCCCATAGAGATTTGCGTGAAATTCCCAAGCGTTTTGCCGTTTCAGTGCGATTGCCTCCCTCCTCGTTCAGCACTCTGGAGATGAATCGGAGTTCAAAATCACGCAGGGCTTCACGAAGGGGCAGATCGGTACGAAAGCACTGGATGAGGTCGCTATCATTGCCACCGGACTGGCGTAGCGGTTCGGGCAGCATGCCCGGCATAATCTCTTTGCCGGGTGCCAGTACCTGCAAGCGTTCGATCAGGTTTTCCAGTTCTCGAATGTTGCCCGGAAGCGGGCAGTTTTGTAGTCGTTCATAGGTTTCGACGCTGAGTTGAATGGGTTTCTTGTCGTAACGTGCGGCATATTTATCGATAAAATGACTGACGAGAAAGGGGATGTCTTCGCGGCGTTGGCGTAATGGCGGCAGGTTCAGGGGGACGACACTGAGGCGATAGTAGAAATCTTCACGAATTTTTCCCTCATTACGGAGTTCGTCGAGGTTGCGATGGGTAGCAGCAATCAGGCGAAAATCGACCTTGATCGGTTTTTCACTTCCCAGGCGTCTGATAAAACCATCCTGTAAAACCCGTAGCAGCTTGACCTGCATGGCATGGGGAATCTCGCCGATTTCGTCGAGAAACAGGGTGCCGTTGTGGGCCTGTTCCAGATAACCACGGCGGGCCTGCTCCGCGCCGGTATAAGCGCCTTTTTCGGTGCCAAACAATTCTGACTCGAGGAGGGTTTCAGGGATGGCTCCACAGTTGACTTTGACCAGGGGTTTGTCGCGACGACGACTGGCCTGGTGAATGTAATCGGCAGCCAGCTCCTTGCCAGTGCCGCTTTCACCCTGAATCAGGATGGTGACGTCGGTTGCCGCTGCAGTCTGGGCGGCACTTAAGAACTTTCGTAAGGCAGGGCTGTCGCCAATAATTCCCTGTGGATGACCGCGCCGCCGCAGATTCTGGTTTTCTGCTTCGATCTGCTTGAGGCGGAACAGACGTTCAAGCTTGAGCAACAGTAGTTCGGTACGAAAGGGTTTCGGCAGATAATCGTAGGCGCCCTTTTTAAGGGCATCAACCGCCGCCTCAACAGTAGCTTGTCCGGTCATCATCAGCACAGTGCAGTCAGGCTGCTGACTCAACAGCAGTTCCAGTAACGATATACCGTTGATATCCGGCAGGCGAATATCGAGTAAGGCCACTGGAAACGTGTGTTGTGAAATGGCATCAGCCGCCTGTTGACCGTCTTTCGCTGCAAAAACCTCATAGTCGTTATCGGTAAGGACTTCAGTCAACATGTCGAGATGGACTGAATCGTCTTCTACCAGTAGCATTGATTTTTTCATGAGTAACTGTCCATTGAGCTATTGCAAGGTATTGCCAGTGTAAAAACCGTCCATTCCCCGATTCGTGCAAATGTCAGGGTGCCGCCGTGATTTTCGGCAATGCCTTTGGAAATAGCAAGACCCATGCCGGAACCTTTTCCCGGTTCCTTGGTGGTGTAGAAAGGGGTAAATATTTCACCGACAACATCCTCGGGGATGGTCGGCCCGGTGTTGGCAACGCTGAGTGTATAGTGCCCCTGATCCAGGGTGGCACGTAACTCTATATTGCCGGAGTCGCATAGATAGTTGATACACGTTGCATCGATAGCATTGAGAACAAGGTTGAGAATCACTTGATGAATTTTGTCGCGATCAACAATCAGTGTTATCGATGGACACAGGTTTTCACATCTAAGGCGACAATTGGTGTTTTTGACAGCCATCAATGCAAAGGCCTGAATATCCTCAAAGAGGACCTGACTTTCTACTGGTCTGGGAGCCATGGTTCCGGCGCGGGACAGATCGGAGAGCTGACTGACAATGCGCCCGATTCTCTCAATACTCTGTCGCACCAGTCCGGCATAACGTCGGATCTCTGGCCCGCTTTTCTGTTCAATCTGGTAGAGTGCCCCTTCGATTCCGGCCAGAGGGTTGTTGACCTCGTGGGCAACTCCGGAAACCAGACGGCCAATAGCCGCAACGCGTTCATTCTCCAGCATTCTGGCAATGGATTTTTCGCGCTCAGTCTCACTTGTTTTAAGGCGCTGCAGCATTTCATAAAAACTTTTCTGGAGTAGACCTATCTCATCGCGGCGGTAGCGATAGTTTGGTGGGGATTCAAGACTTTCGTCGATTTTTTCCATGTCGTGGGTCAGTGCCCTGATGGGGCGAGCCAGCCAGGTACCGATAAACCAATAAATCAACAGCGCGCCGATTGAAAACAGAGCGGTGAAAAAAATGACGCGTTGTCCCAGCCGGGACAGTTCCTTGAAGGCAGGTTCCATGGAGATGCCGACGCGAAGGGAACCCCAACTTTTGCCGGCAATCGCCAGAGGCATGGCTTTGTCCGAAATGCGTTCGCCGCCGATCTGGATCAACGACTCCTGAAAAGATCGGGCACCAAGGGTTTCCAGGGTCAGGGGGTCTTGATAGATTTTGCCGTATTCAGTGAGGCGGTTGTGGGCCAGTACCCTGCCTTCAGCATCCAGCACAAAGGCATAGCGAACTTCGAGGCGGGGTGTTGCCATGATCTCAGCAATAAAACTGTCAAGCAGGCCCCCTTCGTAGATGATCCCGAGTTCCTCGTACAGAATGGCATTAATGATAGGAATGGCCATCGTTGAAACGAGCATTTCCCCCTCACGGGAGGCGCGATCCAGCAGCGAGCTTTTTTCCCGTTGCCATAACCAGCCCCCCCAGATGGTTGATGAGCCGATGGTGAGAATGACAGCGATCAGCATGAAACGGGTTCGCAGGCTGATAAGTGGGTATTTCAGTGGCATCCCAGTCCACATCCGGTTTTGTAGTTGTTGGTAAGGTCGAAAATACCTTCGTAATCGGCGACATCCACGGAGACGAAACCGTTGGAAAATTCCGGATCCCATTGAATCAGGTGCTGGTGCATGCGGGGGTCTTCGCGATCAATTTTCAGCAATGCTTCTTTAAGTGCAGCAACAAGTGCGGGATCTTCATCTTTGCGTACAACAATGGGCACCGCAGGAACGGGATCGGAAGTCGCGAGAAAGAGCAGTCCATGATCACGATAGCGCCGGGCGACAACATCCTTAACGGCTCCGGCGACGACGGTTCCTTTAAGAACAGCTTTGGCGACGGCATCGTGGGACTCAAGATGAATGTATGGTCCCAGATCCGCAAGTTCAATACCCTGCTCTTTAAGCATGTGGTACGGGATGAGCTTGCCCGAAGTTGAGTGATGATCTCCGAAGGCAAATTTCTGCCCTTTAAGCTCGCTCAGCGAGGTTATCGTAGAATCTTTACGAACAACAATAATGCTGTGGTAATAGGAATTCCCTTCGGCGTTAAGAGGGGCTAGTATGGGGATCGCACCGAACTTTTTATAGGCTTCAGAGAAGGTTACCGCACCCAGTGATGTAACAGGGGTCGTGCCGTCTTCGAGGAAGTCAACAGCCTGGTGGTAGTCGCGGGAGAGTTTGAGTTCAACACGATAAGGTGTGTTGGCGCTGAGATAATCCATCATCGGCTGGTAGGAACGGTACATAATAATGGGATTGTAGCGGGGGATAACGCCAAAATAGATAACCGGCCTGTCATTTGATGCGAGATTTGTTGCCGCAACAGGCACTGCAGGGAGGGCCGTCAGGCAGCAAATCAGGAGCGCTGAGATGTGTTTTTTCATAAAGATGATCCTCACCGGGTGATCTTTCTGGACCAATACTCTATGACAATCTTAGCAGGAGCCTTTAAAAAAAGCAGACTTTTTTGCTGTAATGGCAAAACCCTTGACGGTTAGGCAGATCCTGATAGAAAGTTATCGACCTCAAGTTATTTTGGTTTGTAAGGATGAAATACAATATGCAGCAGAAAACCTTTTTGTCACCAGCTAAAATCAACCTCTGTCTCCATGTTCTTGGTCGCTATGAAAATGGTTATCACGCTCTGGCCATGGCCATGCAGAGGGTTGACCTCTATGATCGGGTGACTATCCGTTTGACCGATGGCGGTGAGGTAAGGGCCAACTGCCGGAACCTTACGCTGTCTCCAGGGGAGAACAATATTGCTGTGCGAGCTGCCCGGCTGTTGTTAACGGAGGCGCAAGTAGAGAGGGGCGTTGACATTGAGATCGACAAGCAAATACCGGTTGCGGCGGGGCTGGGGGGCGGTTCTTCCAATGCGGCCACTGTCCTGCTTGGCTTAAATGAGATGCTGAATTCAGGTTTCAGTCAGGAGCAGCTTCAGAATCTTGGGGCGCGTCTTGGTGCCGATGTGCCCTTTTTTGTGTTTCAGCGCCCGGCCTGGGCTACTGGTATCGGTACTGAACTGTCCCCCTTGCCCGTACTGCCTGATGTAGCGTACCTGTTGGTCAATCCGGGAATTGCCGTATCAACGGCGGAGGTTTATCAAAGTTTACAGTTGACAAAGGGTGGTGAACTGGCTAACCTTCCGAGGTTTTCTGTTGTGACCGAAGAAGACCTGTGCGCCGCGTTGCACAACGATCTGGAAAAGGTGACGTTGGTGCGTTATCCGCTGTTGGCGCAAATCAAACACCGCCTCCTGGAGGCAGGTGCTCAGGGTGCGCTGATGTCCGGTAGTGGCGCTAGCCTGTTCGGGGTTTTTGATTCCTTGTCTGCGGCACAGAAGGCTGCGGATGAGATAACGACACGCTTTGGCTGGTGGAGCTGTCCCGTTTTACCAATATAGCCCCGGTTCAGTTGTGGAAGGGGTTGCCCTTTTTTTAGCGGTGCCGGTTTTTGGCCGGCGTCGTTTGTTTTACTTGTGAAGTCTTTTTAAACAGGTTTGTTGGGGCGTCGCCAAGCGGTAAGGCACCGGATTTTGATTCCGGCATTCCCAGGTTCGAATCCTGGCGCCCCAGCCACTTTTTTTAAGTACAAGGACTGATTCGCGTGGGTATGATCAAAGTCTTTACCGGAAACTCCAATGAGCCTTTGGCTCATGATATCTGTCGGCATCTTTCGGTGAATCTTGGCAATGCCAAGGTCAAGACCTTTTCTGATGGTGAAGTTCTGGTTGAGATAAACGATAACGTGCGTGGTCGCGATGTTTATGTTATTCAGTCGACCTGCTCTCCGGCCAATAACAACCTGATGGAATTGCTGGTGATGACCGATGCACTGAAGCGGGCTTCGGCGGCACGGATCAATGCTGTTGTTCCTTATTTCGGCTATGCCCGCCAGGATCGTAAAGTTGCTCCGCGGGCACCGATTACGGCCAAACTGGTTGCTGACCTTTTGTCGGTTGCCGGTATTGACCGGTTGCTGACGATCGATCTGCATGCCGGGCAGATTCAGGGTTTTTTCGATATCCCGGTTGATCATCTGTATGCGGCACCGGTGATGCTTGACGAAATCCGCCGTCAGAATCTGGGTGAGCTGGTGATTGTTTCTCCGGATGCCGGGGGCACCGAGCGCGCTCGTGCTTTTGCCAAGCGTCTCAATGCCGGACTGGCGATTATTGATAAGCGTCGCAGCGGTCCCAATGTCTCTGAAGTGATGCATATTATTGGTGATGTCAAAGGGAAGACCTGCGCCATTGTTGATGATATGATTGATACTGCCGGTACCCTCTGTACTGCGGCAACAGCACTGCAGGATCAGGGTGCTACCGCAGTTTACGCCTTTGCCACCCATGGCGTGTTATCAGGTCCGGCCCTCGAACGGATTGCGGCCAGTCCGCTTAAACAGGTTTTTGTGACCGATACCATTCCGATCAAGGAAAAACTTGATAAGTGCCCTACGCTGACGGGATTGTCGGTCAGCTATCTGCTTGCGGAGGCGATTCGCCGCATCCATAATGCCGAATCGGTCAGTTCACTATTTGTGTAAGCCTTGTACCTTGACTGGTACGTTGCGCTAAATAAAAAAAGATGGATTCCCATCAGCACGGAGGATAAATAGATGGCTCAGGTTAAGTTGGAAATAGAAGCTCGCGAGCATGTGGGCAAGGGATATGCGCGGCGGATGAGAGCTGCCGGGAGGATTCCCGCTGTAGTTTATGGAAAAGGTGTTGAGACAACAAATATATCACTTGATCCCAAGGAACTGCAGAAGGCGGTATCCGGTGAAGCAGGCTGGAACACCCTGATTACCTTGTCGGGTGCCGGTCTTGATAACAAGGTCGTTGTATTGAAAGATGCTCCGGTGCATGCACTGCGTCGCGATATTCTTTGCGCCGATCTGCACGTTATCAATCTGACCCAAAAGGGACACTTCATGGTTCCTGTGAATATTCTGGGTGTTTCCAAAGGTCAGAAAGCGGGTGGTTCTACCCAGCTGATCAGAAAAGAGCTTGAGGTCGTATGTCTGCCGACCGAGGTGCCGCAGTCAATTGATGTCGATGTTGCAGCGTTGGAAATCGGCGATACCGTTCACATTGAAGATGTGGTTGCACCCAAAGGTGTCGAGTTTGTCCATGATGTCAATTTCACTGTTGTTACCGTCATTGGCCACAGTTCCGATGAGACGGATGCAGAGGCCGATACTGAAACAGATACTGACGAATAAGCCTGGAAGGTTCAGGGTCACAGCAGGTGAAATTACTCGTAGGGCTCGGCAACATCGGCAGCGAATATGAAATGACCCGGCACAATGTCGGTTTCATGGTTGCCGAACAGGTGGCCGGGCGTTTCGGTATTGCGTTAAAGAAAAAAGGTTACATGGGGCTGTATGGAACAGGGGCGGTCGCTTCAGAGCAGACCACCATCATTCTACCCCAGACCTACATGAATCGCAGCGGTTCCTGCCTGCAGGCAGTTGTCGGCGCGTTGAATATCGCTCCATCAGAGATTCTGGTGGTTCACGATGATCTTGACCTTCCATACGGGCGCCTGAAGATCAGTAACGGTGGCGGTCACGGTGGTCACAATGGTATCCGCGATATTATTGCCGTATTGAATCGTCGTGACTTTGTGCGATTGAAAATAGGTATCGGCAAGCCGGAGCTGGGTACGGTAACCCATCACGTTCTTGGACGTTTCAACGCGGCGGAGCGAGCAAGGTTGCCGCAGTTACTCAAGGTGGCAGCAGATGCGGCTGAGACAGTAATACATGACGGGGTTGTCGCCGCGATGAATACATTTAACGGCTTCAATCTGGATGATTCTTTAAACTCCTAATTACACGAAAAGAGGCGAAACAAATGCAATTGCACGTATGGGCCCCCATACTTGGGGTAATCGGTTTTGTGATCGCACTGGTGATCTACAACAATGTGAAGGCGCAACCGATAGGCAACGACAGGATGCGTGACATTTCCGAGGAAATCCACAATG
>OBJA01000229.1_pt1 | contig 53388 bp, 55 predicted proteins | sample 1519751 | NCBI WGS metagenome assembly OBJA01 (sample SAMEA3881238, study PRJEB22517) | soil metagenome | biome: lake sediment; feature: soda lake sediment; material: sediment, water from around vicinity | place: India | collected 2013-12-23 | depth 3 m
ATCAGTAATAGAAAGTCTGGAGCCTACAAGTCGGTTGAATAGACTTGATTTACCGACATTGGGACGGCCTACAATTGCTACCTTAAAAGGCATAATAAAACCTACTTTTTATGTTTATTTTTTTCGAATTCTTTTTTAAAAAGATCGCCAATCGTTGCATTTGAATCTTCTTCTTCATCTTCAAGATATTGTTCAAAAGATGCACGTTCAGCTTGTTCTAAAATACGACGTATCGATAATTTCATCGACCATGTATCTCTGTTAGCTTCAATGACTACTGCTTCAACTTCATCACCAACTGCAAAATAATCTTCTGGTTTCCCAATTTTTTCGTTAGATAACTCATTTTGTGGAATAATAGCATTAACACCTTGAACTTCAACAACTAACCCTTCTTTACTAACTTCAAGAACGCTAGCCTTGACTAAATCACCACGTTTTACAGTGACATTTTTCCAAGGATTATCGGATAGTGCTTTTCTTGATAGAGCGATTTTTTCTTTTTTTGGATCCATTGAAATGATGGATAATTCGATTTCATCACCAATTTTGACATAACTTTCAAAATTGTCGTTAGGATTCCATGAAAATTCATTTCGATGTAATAATCCACGTACATCTTTGGCAACTTCTACGATGATGCCAAAAGGTAATTTTTGAAAAACTCTTCCTTTGATGGATTCTGATACTTTATGTTCATCAAAAAAGATTTCATGTGGTGTTTTTTGAAGAGCTTTCATGGATAAGTCTAAACGATTACCTTCTTTTTTAATAACCTTGACTGAAATGTCTTGTCCTAATGATAAGACATCATCAATTTTATCAATACGATGGTGTGAAACTTGTGAAATGCGTAATAAACCAACAACATGATCAAAACGAATAGTTGCTGCGTGAGGTTCAATTTTATCAACTGTTCCTGTAAGCACATCTCCTGTTGTTATATTTTCAAGTTCTTGTGTTCTTTGTTCAATGCGTTTTTCATAAGCTTCTTGTCTTTCGCGCTCAAAAATAGCTTTTCTAGAGCCTACAATGCGTTTTGAGCGTCCTTTTTGTGTAGCTTCGATAACCTGAATCTCAAGAACTTTACCTTTTAAGGCTTCCTTGTTTTTGACCAAATCATAGTCAAGTAGACTGTATGGTAGGAAAACCTCGTTTTCCATATAAACAAGTACTAAACCTTTATCTAATATTTGACGAACTTTTGCTTTTACAGTTTCACCTGATTTTGCAAGTTCTTGTATTTTCATAAATTTTTCTTCAATAAGAAGAGGTAGGCGCGATAAAAGAATTTGAGCTGGATCGTCCGTAATTTTTTGGACTTTCGCTTTAACTTTTTGTCCTACTTTGACTAAACCAAAATATGTATCAGGTGCTGGTTTGTCATAATTATCCAAATGAATTTTTCCTTCGGTGGTATATTGTACGTCTAACCAAATCGTGTTTTCTTCAACTTTGATGACAGTTCCTTCAACAATTTGGCCCACCTTTAATACCTTAAACTCCATGTTTGTTCTCCTTTTTGTCGGTCAACTCTATAATTTTACTAACCACTTCTTCAATGGTTAAGTGTGTTGTATCTAGTATAATAGCATCTTCAGCTATCCTAAGTGGTGATTCTTTTCGTGTCGTATCTTTTTGATCTCTCGTTGCGATGTCCTCAATGACTTTTTCCATTTCGGATTGTTTGCCTTTTTTCAAGTTTTCTTTTAATCTTCTTTTTGCACGTTCTTCAACGTTTGCAGTTAAGAATATTTTTAAATCCGCATGAGGTAAAACCACAGTACCTATATCGCGTCCATCCATCACAATGTTACCCTCTTCAGCTGCTTTTTTTTGTAGACTCACTAATCTTTTTCTTACGTATGGAAAACTTGAGACAAGTGAAACATTTTTTGTAACAGCATCTGATCGAATATCTTCTGTGACATCGCGGTCGTTAATAAAAATCTTATCAAGATCGTAATGAATATGAGAGGTTTCTAAAAAACTGTACGCACTTTCATCGTTTAAATCAATGCCTTGTTCGATGGCTTGTAATGTAACCGCTCGATACATAGCACCTGTGTCGATGTGCGTCCAACCCATTTTTTTAGCGATTAAAGAACTAATGGTACTTTTTCCTGATCCTGCGGGTCCATCAATGGCTAATTTAAATCCCGGCATTTTATACCTCCATACCAACTATTATTATAACATAAATTAAATGCCTTCATTTTTATTTCTTATTTTTTAGGTAATGAATGCGCATAGAGTTGTTTGATTTCATGAATCTTAAGTGGTCGATAAGTTCCACGTTCTACGCCTTCAAGTGTAAGAAAATCATAGCGAATACGTGTTAACTTTTTAACTTCATATCCAAGTGACTGAATCATTTTTCGAACTTGTTTATTTTTACCTTCGATTAAGGTTATTGATAATAAAGTAGATTGATTCTTTTTATCTAATTCAAGCAATCTTACTTCCTTTGGTACTGCTTTATAGTTTTTATCAATCATGACACCTTTACGCAGCTCAACAATCTTCTTACGGATAACAATGCCTTCCACTCGTACTAAGTATTCCTTTTCAATCTCATGCTGAGGATGTGTTAAGCGTTTGGTTAAATCACCATCATTAGTGATGAGCAATAGTCCTGCTGTATCAAAATCAAGACGACCTACTGGATAAAGTCTAACGGTTTGGTGTTCTGGTTCGAGTAAATCGATGACTGTTTTACGGTTTTTCTCATCACTTGTTGTTGAAACATAACCTGTTGGTTTATTCAGTAAAAAATAGAGATGCTCAGCTTTTTCAATCGCTTTTCCATCAACTTCAATGTCGTCATTAGCGCTGACTTGGAACCCAAGTTCAGTAACGATTACGCCATTTACTTTCACACGGCCTTCCAAAATAATCGTTTCAGATTTGCGTCGTGAAGCAATATTTGCTTGTGCTAAAACTTTTTGTAATCTCTCCATTTTTTTCACCTGTCTTATTATAGCATATTTTTTAAATATCTCATGACTAATTATGAGAAGTTTTGATAAAAAAAAGACATCGCACTGATGTCTTGTTAAAACGCTTTATTTATCCCTTGATACATAGGAACCATCTGTTGTGTTAACGATGATTTTCTCGCCTTCTTCAATAAACATGGGAACCTTTACTAAAAGACCCGTTTGCATAATAGCATCCTTCATAGCGTTTGTCTTCGTATCACCTTTAACCCCAGGTACGGTTTCTTTCACTTCTAAAGCAATTTTATCAGGTAAAGATACCCCTAAAATTTCAATATTGTTATAGAACATGACTTCAACTGACATACCTTCGATAATAAATTTAAGTTCATATTCAATTTGTGCAGCTGGAATATCGATTTGCTCATAGGTCTCGTTATTCATGAAGACATGCTTGTCACCATCAGCATATAAATATTGCATCATATGCTTATCAATTTGTGCGCGTTCCACTTTTGTGCCTGCATTAAATGTGTAATCAATAACAGCTCCTGTACGTAGATTTCTAAGTTTGCTTCTAACAAAAGCGCTACCTTTTCCTGGCTTTACATGCATGAACTCGATGACAGAGAAAATATTACCTTCATGAACGATGGTTTGTCCTGTTTTAAAATCGTTTGTGCTTATCATTTAAAATCCTCTTATTTCTAAAGTTTTTACCGTAATCATTATACATGAAACCATTGGTTTATACAACAAGTTTAGTGAGTAAAAAATCAATCGCTTCAAAATAGCTTTCTAGCTTTTTTCCCATAAAAGAAGCATCAACAACATCTTTTATATAATTAATTTTACGAAATTCTTCACGTTGATTGATATCTGATAGGTGTACTTCCACTTTCGGAATTGAAAGTATTTCAAGAGCATCTCTTAGGGCAATAGATGTATGTGTGAGTGCACCTGGATTGATGATGATGGCATCATATGCTTCTTCCAACGTTTGATGAATGATCTCAATAAGTTCTCCTTCATAATTGGTTTGATAAAATGTAAAATCAATCGATTGATACTGATCAGATATAGTATCATATAAATCATCAAGTGTGAATGTGCCATAATGTTCTATATGTCTTCGGCCTAACATGTTTAAGTTTGGGCCATGTAGGATTAAAATATTCATTTGTTTTCCTCATTCATCACATATTTTTTGAGTACTTTTACAGTTTGGTCGATATCATAATTATTGTTAACAACGACATCAGCAAAATCCTGATATTTTAAGTAACGCTCGTCAAACAACTGATCTAGACTTTTTTGCTTAAGCAGTGGGCGTTGATAATCTGCTTCTAAACGTGTGCGAATGACATTGAGATCGGTATCTAAGAAAAATGTAAGACCGTTCATTAGGGCTTTGTTTTCTTTTCTTGTGACAATGCCTCCACCACAGGCTACAACAATTTGATCTTCTGGAAGCTCTGTCAGCATTTTTGTTTCTAATGATCTAAACTTTTCTTCCCCATATCGTTCAAATATTTCATCAACAAACATGATAGCATCTCTTTCAATCCAACCATCAAGATCAACGTATTGATAATTGAGTTCCTTAGCTAAATGTCTAGCAATTGTTGTTTTGCCTGATCCAGGCATTCCAATAAGAAATATACGCATGATTATCTACTCCTTTTTAAGAAATGTTTCAATATGTTCAATGGCATCTTCATATAATGTATCACTGAGTGCATCAAGTACAATGGGTTGCATTTGATTGATAAACCAAGTTTTTTGTTTTTTTGCAAGTTGTTTTGATTTCTTGATAATCTCAACTTTCGCTTCATCAAGTGTGATTTCCTCTTTAAGATAACGATCAAGTTCACGGTATCCAATGGCATTAACATGTATATCTTTTAGATAGAGTTCACGAACTTCTTCGATAAATCCATCTTTAATTTGTTGTTCTAATCGGCTATGTAAACGGTCTGCTAAGATGGCTCTTGGAAGATCTAAATATAAGATAAGCGGATGATAAAGGGGTCTATCCTTTTTTGTTTTCGATGATCGCAAGTTACCTGCTAGCGCCTGTTCATATGCTCGTGTTAATCGTCTACGATTCTTTTGATCGATGACAAGCATAGGATCTAACTGCAAGAGTTTTTGATAGAGTTCTTCATGGGTTAAATGACTGATCGAAGCTTCAAACACTTCATCTCTTTTCTTTTCAACAAATTCATAATCATAGAGTGCTGCTTTGATGTAGAGCCCTGTTCCGCCAACAATGATAGGAACTTTGATTTGCTCAATTAACTGTCTAACATCGATTTGAAAGTCATAAACTGAATAAGGTTGTTTTGGTGACACGATATCCATGAGATGATGAGTCACGCCTTCTTTTTCATTCTCTTTTATTTTAGCAGAACCTATATTAAGTTGTTGATAGACTTGTACTGAATCTCCATTAATAATATCTGTTGAAAGGTATTTTGCGATTTGAATGGATAATTTTGTCTTACCAGAACTCGTAGGTCCTACAATGACAATTACTTTTTTCATTAAACCACCCTTTTGAACATTTTTTCTATTTCGTAATGAGATAGTTTAATAAGTGTTGGTCTACCATGTGGACACGTATAAGGGTTTTCACATTGTCTTAATGCTGACACCAGAGCTTCAATTTCTTGTCGATTGATGTTTTGATTGGCACGGATAGAACCTTTACAACTGATATCTTTAGCCAGTTGATCTCGTAAAGTTGACAAATCAATGTCTTGTTTGTGAACGATCATAGAAACCATAGATTCAAGTGATAAATCAATGTCATCATCACGTATCCATGTGGGCATTTCAATGAGTTCAAGCTGTTGATTAAAATAAAATCCGTGTTTGTTAAAATATAGGTGATGATGTTCAATCACTGAAAAGTCTTCTTTGGTTAATGTGGGTTGATATGCAACTATTAAATGCTTTGTGGTTAAGTTAGGTGTACCCAATTTATGATAATAATGTTCATAGCGTATGCGTTCCATGGCTGCATGTTGATCCATCATGTATAGTCCGTCTTGATTTTGAAACAACACATATGTTCCTGAAAAAACACCTACAAAATCAAAATCAGGGATTTTTGAAGGTTGTTCTTTTTGATCAACTTGTGATACAGGTTCAATGCTTGTTTCTTCAAAAGTGAAAGATGGCTGTATATACGTCTCATCTAACTGCTTTTTGGAGTCTTTCGATGTTTCAAAAACAGCATGAACATGTTTGTTAAGTGCTTTTTTGATTAACGTTTGCAGTGAATAGGCTAAAAAAGATTCATTCATGAATTTTACTTCATACTTTTGAGGATGTACATTGACATCAATCAATTGAGGATCTATATCAATATAAATCATGGCTATCGGATACTTATTCGTCATTAGATAAGAATGATAACCTTCAATGACAGCTTGTGTCAATGCGTAATTTTTAATATATCTGCCGTTAACAAATATGGAAACATCTTTTTTCTTTGAACGTGTAATTTGTGGTGAAATCAAGTAACATGATACATTCATTTTTTGTACTTGTTCGTGGACGATGGTCATGTCTTTCGTCATCTGTGAACCATAAATGTGATCGATTAATGCGTAAAAATCACCTAGTCCATATGTCTCTTTGATGACTTTATGGTCAATGGATAACTTCATTCTAATTTTAGGATGAGCAAGTGCAAGACGATCAAATATATCAATGATGGCTTGTCTTTCTGCAAAATCCGATTTAATATATTTAAATCTTGCAGGTGTATTATAAAACAAATCTTCAACAATGATTGTTGTTCCTTCATTAAGTGATGCACTTTGTTCGCTAACAAAGTGTCCACCATGATACGTGACTTGAAAACCTAGTGCTTGCTTTTGTCTCGTTTTTAATGTGACTTTTGCGACGGAAGATATGGCTGCCAAAGCTTCCCCTCTAAATCCTAATGTATTAATACGACTTAAATCCATTTCTTCCTTGATTTTTGAAGTCGCATGTCGTTGAAATGCTAAATGAGCATCTTTTTGGTCCATGCCTACACCATTGTCTGTGACAATCATTGACTTCATACCCATATCGATGATTTCAATTTCAATATGGCTTGCTTTTGCGTCGATTGAGTTTTCTACGAGCTCTTTAATGACAGATGCAGGACGATCAACTACTTCTCCAGCAGCAATCATATTGGCTAGTTTTGGATCTAAAACGCTAATAATTGACATAAGAACCTACTTCTTTGGTTTAATTAAACCTTGATAATGTTTAATGAGTAAAAGTGCTTCTAGCGGTGTCATGTTATTGACATCAACTTTTTCTAAATCTTCAATAATAGAAGCTTTGATTGGATCAATAAAATGTTCGTGTTCTTCTTCATAAGCTTCATAATTGAATAAATCTAAAACGACTTTGTTTTCTTTGCTTTCTAGTTTTTCTAAAATGTGTTTACTTCTGGTGATTAAACTTTTTGGTAAATGAGCTAGAGAAGCTACTTGTATACCATAAGATTTATCTGTTGTACCTTTTTCAACATGATGTAAGAAAACCATGGTATCTTTTTCTTCTTTTGCTTTTACACATAAGTTAGTTAATCGTGATAATGTTTTCTCTAAAACAGTTAATTCATGATAATGTGTTGAAAATAATGTTTGTGCTTTAATTTTTTCGTGAATATATTCTATCATGCCTTGAGCAAGTGCCATACCATCATATGTTGCTGTTCCTCGACCAATCTCATCAAACAAAATAAGTGATTGACTGGTTGCATGTGTTAATGCATCATTTGATTCAACCATTTCAACCATAAATGTTGATTTACCACCTGATAAATCGTCAGATGCACCAATGCGTGTATAAATCGCATCATAAATTGGAAGATGAGCTTCTTTTGCAGGAACAAATGAACCGATTTGCGCCATATAAACAATCATAGCAAACATGCGCATATACGTTGATTTACCACTCATATTAGGTCCTGTAATGAGAAAGATTTCACCTTCTTGCATGATGACATCATTTTCAACAAACGTCACAAAATGTTCAACGACAGGATGTCTTCCTTTTTGAACATTTACTGTTCTTTCTTGGTGAATGATGGGTCTAACATACTGATTTTTTTCAGCTATCGTAGCTAAATTTAAATACACATCCACTTCAGCTATTTTTGTGGCTAACATTTGCAAGGAATGTGTAAATGACTCTGCATAAACTCTTATTTCTTTAAACAAGTCATATTCTAAAAGAACGCTTCTTTCTTTGGCGTGTAGTAAAGCATCTTCTTTTTCTTTTAAAACTGGTGATATAAAGCGTTCGCTATTTGACAATGTTTGTTTGCGCTCATAACCGTATTCATCTTTAACGAGTTGTGCATTGCCTTTAGAGATTTCAATATAATAACCAAAAACACGATTATATGCAATACGTAAATTTTTGATACCTGTTTTATCTCTTTCATCACTTTCAAACTGGTCAAGCCACTCTTTTCCATGGAGATCAATATTCCTTAAATCATCGAGTGCTTGATTAAAGCCTTCTTTAATCATACCACCATCTTTTAAAGTAAGAGGTGCGTTTGGATGTATAGCACTTTCAAGAAACTCACAAAGTGCATCATGAGGATCGATTTGTTGTATCATTTCATCGATTTTTGGATGTTCATATCGTTCTAATGATTGAACAAGTAAAGGAATTTGTGAAAGTGTTTCTTTTAAATGATATAAATCTTTAGCATTGACTGTTTGGCATGCAATGCGTGATACGATGCGGTGTATATCATAGATATACGTCAAAGCTTGTATGACGCCTTCTCGAGGTTGATATGGTTTAAACGCATCAATCATATCATAGCGATGTTGAAGTGCTTTTATATCACATAAAGGATGATGAAGCCATGATTTGAGTAATCTTGAACCCATCGCTGTATGGCAGTGATTTAACCAATGAATAAGTGTCGTTTGTTTTTGGTTAATCAGTGATTCATCAATCTCAAGATGTTTTTTAACACGATAATCCATCTTCATTTGACTTACAAGATGGATGATTTGAAAGGGCATCATATGGTTCATCATTTGTTTTTGCGTGTTATTTAAGTAATGCAGAAGGTGTGATGCTGCTCTTTTTTGTTCGCGTGATAAATGATGTGTGTATGTTGTGTCTATTAGATCAAAAACATCACTATGGGAGACAAGCATACCCTCATCTTTGATTTTTTCTATCATATCTAAATCAAAATGTTTAGGTAAGACAATCTCCTTCATGTTTAAACTAAAGATTTGATCGAGTGCTGTTTTTTTATCGAGACTATCGATAATAAATGACTCTCCTGTCGAAATGTCGACATACGTCAATTGGTATCCTTTTTCGGTGAGAAGTAGTCCACCAATGAAATTATTCGTTGCTTCATCTAAGATACCATCTTCTAACACAGTGCCTGGAGTAATTAAGCGAATAACTTCACGTTTTACGAGTCCTTTACCTGGCTCAGTCACTTGTTCAACAATGGCGATTTTAAATCCTTTGTCAATCAATTTTGCAACATAAGGTTTAACAGCATGATACGGTACACCGCACATCGGAACTTTTGCACCAGCATCACGTGAAGTTAATGCGATTTCTAGAACTTTAGATGCGATGATTGCATCATCAAAGAACATCTCATAGAAATCCCCTAATCTAAAAAAGACTATCGCATCAGCGTAGTCTTCTTTAATTTCTAAATATTGTTGCATCATTGGGGTATATTTTTGTTGATCCATGTTGATCCCCCTTATCTTGTTATAAGCCGATTCTAGCTATTAAGTCGTGGAAGAATTCAAGCAATCCTTTTTGACCAATCTTTATCTTATTTAATGTATTATTAAAGCTATCTAAGAAGTCTAAATCTACAAAATATGTAACTGCTCCATAAATGATAAATAAGACAATACCGATGATGGCGATAACCAGAGCAAATTTCATTAAGACTTTTAGAATCTTCCATAAGCCTAATCCGATGTACTTAAACATTTTACCAAAGAAGCGTAGCTCTCCAGGTATTTTTTCAACAACTGGTTCTTGATCAAGTTTAGTCTTTTCTTCAGCTTTCTTCTGCTCAATGAAACGTTCTCTTTCAGCAACCTCATCATTTCTTACTACTTTTTTCAAATCTTTAGGTTGTCCGATAAATTCTGCTGAGTTAATAATAACTGCATCAGCTTTTCCTTGTTCAATAACAACACCAGAGGCTGATTTTTCGACAATGATGTCGGGTTCTTCTTCTATCTCGACTGGTTTCTCTTCTTGTTTTTCTTCTTTAACAACAGCTTTTTCTACTGCTTCTCTCAGTAATTTTATCTCTGTTAACAGTTCAGAAATGTCGATTTGACTTTGAACATATTGAACTTCTTTAATCACTTGAGTTTCTTTACGTGGTTCTTCTTCAACAACTGTTTCAACTTCAGTGACTTTTTCTTCGATAACTGCTTCTTCAATGATTTCTGGTTCTTCTTGGATGACTTCTTCGACCACTGGTTCTTCTTGAACGACTTGTTCTTCAATGGGTTCTTCTACTTTTTCTTCTTTGACAACAGTTGGAACAATAATAGGTTCTTCTTCAGCTGCTTCTACCTCATGAATTTCTTTTTCATAAGCTTCTTGAGAAGGTACAAAATACGTTTCTTTTGTTTCTTTAGCATTAGCTAAAATATACTCAATAATTTCTTCTTTTTTTAACTCCGTTGAAGCTTTAATATCATGATCAATCGCATAACGTTGCATTACGATGACAGACATACTCCGAACTTGTTTTTCGATGTCTTCAGTGTATTCACCACGCTCTTTGATTTCTTTAATAATAATATCTGCGAGTTCGCTTTTCTTTAAACGACGTGGAACATCAACATCATATTTAGAGCCTAAATCACGAATTTCAGTCAGTGTAGAACTCTTAAAGAGTACAGGTCTAAATTTGGAAGGTGCTAAACCATCAATACGACCGAATGAGTCATAAAAGAGATCTTTCAACTCTCTATTATAGGTTGTCATATCAGGTAATTCTAAACCAACAGCTTTAACATGAGCAATGCTTAAATCGATGAGTTTTTTAAAGTCTTTTGGAGGAACTTGCTTATCGACCATATAGGATAAAATGTCTGTCCAAAGCTCTTCAAGATAATCTTTTTCCAATCTACGGTCATCGTAAAAAGGAATGAGGTTTTCTAATTGAGTCTCAGAAAATTCAGTAAACCATGATAGACGGTAATTCAACTCATCAGCGAGTGTAAGTCTAGATTTTCTTGTTTCTATGACGCGTTCTCTTAAGACTTCTCTTAAAACAAACATTCTAATTTCTCTAGGAATTTTGAGCCCTAAATCTGTGAAGTATTTCTTGATTTGATTCGCAGGAAGAAAGATGATTGTTTTTAAAATATCATCGATGAGTAATTCCTTGTGTCCTACAGCAATTGCACTGTCTTTCGTTAACTTAGGCATAGTATACCTCCATATGAACTCTTTGTATTCATAATACAATGTTTTGCTAGTTTTTACAAGTTTTTTAATTACTTTTAACCGAAAAAGGGCTTGATTTAGCCCTTATTCTTCCAAGTCTTTTTCTAATCCCTCTTCAATAATATCTTTAATGGATTGCACCATAAAGTTAATGTCGCTTTGTAAAGCCAAATACTCAGACATCAGGGGATAGTTCTCAATTTCCTCTAATAGCGCATCATATTGTCGTTGAAACGCAGTTATGGCTTCCTTTTTTTCAATATGTTTTGCGTTAACAAGTTGTTTTTGAATAGATTTTAATTGATTCATCTTTTGCTTTATTTCTTTGTTATCATTGAGTAATTTTTCAATTTTTTTATAGCGTAGAATTGAATCATTTTCTTGAATCATTTGAATGAGTTTTTCTTTTTCACTCATACTAACTCACCCATTAAAAACCAGGTTTTTGCACGTGTAACCTTAACATCTACAATTTTCCCAATGAGCGAAGGGTCTCCTTTGAAATTAATCAATTTATTATGTTCAGTATAGCCTGCAAGTACATGTTCATCATGTTTAGAAACCCCATCAACAAGAACTTTGACGGTTTTGTTTAAAAAACGCATATTACCTTTTAAATATCCAGCATTAATTTTATCATTTAAAATGTAGAGTCTTTGTTTTTTAATCGCTTCGGGTGTATCATCTTCAAATTTAGCAGCTGGAGTTCCTTCTCTTGGTGAAAATACAAACGTGAATGCTCCTTCGAATTGTGCTTTGTCAACTAGATCTAATGTTTCCATGAAATCTTCTTCCGTTTCAGCAGGAAATCCAACAATGATATCTGTTGTTATAGAAATGCCAGGTACTACGTTTTTTAGCTGATTGAGTACATTGAGATAAGATTCTTTTGTGTAATGACGATTCATCTTTTTGAGAACACGATTTGACCCTGATTGTACGGGAAGATGAAAAAACGGCATGATGTGCTCGCCATCTCGAATAGCTTCCATCGTTTTTTGATCTAGATCATGGGGATGACTCGTTGTAAAACGAACCCGTTTTATACCTGTCTTATTGAGATCATTTAATAGATCACCAAATGTATAATTGGTATCTTTAAAATCTTTACCATATGCATTAACATTTTGGCCAAGAAGTGTCACTTCAAGATAACCTTGTTCTACTAACTCATTGACTTCTTTTATAATTTCATCTTTAGCTCGTGATCTTTCCTTCCCGCGTGTATAAGGCACAATACAGTATGTACAAAATTCATCACAACCAAACATGATATTGACCCATGCTTTGAACTTGTGATTACGCACTTTAGGTAAGTTTTCAACAATGTCGCCTTCTTGTGAATAAACTTCAATGACACGTTCTTTTGAAAACATGGCTGTCTCGATATATTCTGGTAACTTATAAATATTATGTGTTCCAAAAATAAGATCAACGTGTTGGTATTTCTTGAGAACACGTTCAACAACATTTTCTTCTTGTGGCATACATCCAGCTAATCCTAAAACAAGATCTGGATTTTGTCTTTTATAAGCTTTTAATCGACCTAGCTCTCCCCAAATACGATTTTCTGCATTTTCTCTAATGGCACATGTATTAATGATGATTAAATCAGCATTTTCTTCTTGATCTGTTTTTGTAAATCCCATCAATTCTAAAATACCAGCCATTGTCTCGCTGTCTGCTTCATTACCTTGACAACCATACGTGTGAATCATATATGTTTTATGGATACCTATTTTTTGATGGGCATCACGTAGTTCAAAAGATAGTTCTTCAATTGTTTTTTTTGTTCTTTTTCTTGCCTGTGTTAAATCAGGTTTAAAGTATTTCTCTATATCAACATGTTTACTCATTTCATCACCATAACCATTATACATGAAAAAACAGTATGTTTTATACTGTTTCGCTTTGTATATGTATCCTCTTTATGCTTTTTTTCTCTAGATCAATAAAGACTGCATTTAATTGGCATTCGCCTGGAGCTACTTCATTTGGCATCGAAAATCCATTTAAAAAACGGTCTAATACAATCTCTTTTGTTACACCAATGACACCATTGAGTGGTCCTGTCATACCGACGTCTGTGATGTAGAGTGTTCCCTTAGGAAGTATGCGTTCATCAGCAGTTTGAACATGTGTATGCGTACCCACAACAACATCAGCTATACCATCAAGATAATGACCAAGAGCTACTTTTTCTGAGGTTGCTTCTGCATGGGCATCAACAAGCACATAATCAACTTTGTGATCGATAATAGCTTGTTTTACAGTTGTAAAAGGACATTCCATGTTAGCATTCATAAACGTTCTTCCTAAAACATTAATGACTAGTAATGTTTTGCCATTATAATTGATTGTTAAAAAGCCCTTCCCAGGAGCCTGTTTGAAGTTAATAGGACGTACAATATTGGAATCATCAATAAACTCAAAAAGTTCTTTATGTCCCCAAACCCAATTACCCATCGTGATGGCATGAATACCTTGACTCATCAATTCTTTATAAATTTTCAGTGAAATGCCACGTCCATTAGCTGCATTTTCACCATTGGCGATGACTAAATTGGGTTTATACGTTTGTTTGAGCTCTGGTAAATGTTTAGCGAGCATATCAAGACCAGGTCGCCCATAAACGTCACCAATAAATAAAATTTTCATATCATCTCTTCTTTCTAAAGAAAAGAGGCCGAAGCCTCTTATTTTGCAATGTCAGTAGCTCTCGTTTCACGGATAACAGTTACCTTGATGGTTCCAGGATATGTCATCTTTTCTTCGATTTGTTCTTTGATCTGACGTGCTACTTTAAATGTTGATAAATCATCAACTTGTTCCGCTTTAACTAAAACACGGATTTCTCTACCTGCTTGAATAGCGAATGATCTTTCAACACCAGGAATTTCGTTTGAAATTGCTTCTAGTTGTTCCAAACGTTTAATGTAGTTTTCCATGGACTCTGATCTTGCACCAGGTCTTGCTGCAGATAATGCATCTGCTGCTGCTACTAAAACTGCAATAATACTTTCTGGTTCTTTATCGCCGTGATGTGATGCAATGGCATCAACAACTTCAGCTGGTTCTTTGTATCGATTAACGATGTTAACACCGATTTCAACGTGACCACCTTCAATTTCATGATCGACTGCTTTACCGATATCATGCAGTAACCCTGCACGTCTAGCAAGCATTTCATCCTCGCCAATTTCAGCAGCAAGTTTTCCTGCTAAAAATGCGGTTTCAATGGAATGTTTTAACACGTTTTGTCCATAGCTTGTTCTAAAACTTAAACGTCCTAGAAGCTTTACAAGATCTGGATGAATACGACCAATGCCTACTTTGAATATTGCATCTTCTCCAGCTTCTCTTATGAACATGTCAACTTCGACTCTTGCTTTTTCAACTACTTCTTCAATACGACCCGGATGGATACGTCCATCAGACACAAGTGTGCTTAACGCACGTTTTGCAATTTCTCTACGGATAGGGTCAAATCCGCTGAGTACGACTGCTTCGGGTGTATCATCGATAATCAAGTCAACACCGGTTAATGCCTCTATGGTGCGAATATTACGTCCTTCACGTCCAATAATACGACCTTTCATTTCATCATTTGGCAGATCGACGACAGATACTGTTCTTTCTGTTGTCGTTTCACTTGCATATTTTTGAATTGCAAGTGATAAAAGTTGTTTAGAGCGTGTTTGAACTTCGTTTTTTGCTCTTTCTTCTTCGTCTTTAATGTAACTTGCAATTTCATCAGACATACTTTCTTTCACACGATCCATAATAATGTTGCGTGCTTCTTCGACTGATAAACCGGAAATTGCCATAAGTTTTTCTTCTTGCTCTTTTAATACTTCTTCCGCTTTGCTATTTAATTGTTCGAGTTGATCTCTTTTTTCGTCAAGTTTTTCTTCGCGCAGTGCTAATGTTTCTTCACGTTTGTCTAAGTGAATTGCACGACGGTTCAATGTGTCTTCGCGCTGTGATACTTTGTTTTCTAAATTGAGTACCACTTGTCTGCGTTCACGCATATCGTTATCAAAGTCTTTACGTAACGCAAATATTTCTTGTTTAGCTTCTAAAACACTTTCTCTTTTCGCTTTTTCAGCTTCTTTTTTTCCATCTTCAACAATTTTTTCAACGAGTTCTTTGGTTGCTTTAAGACTTTTTTCACGCTGCCAAACGCGAACAAAGTACCCTAAACCAAATCCTAAGATCCCCAGCAAAACGGAGATGATGATTTCTACACCATTGAATGCTATGGGTAATAGCATACTTACACCTCCATTTATTTATTTTTAACAATTGATTTTATCAAATTGCATGTTATCTACATACTCTAACATTATAACTCAAAAGCAGGTTTCAAGTCAATCAAGAAACGAAATGGTTTTCTTGTTTTTTATTGGCAAAAACTGTTTTTCATGTATAATAGTTTATGAATACAACTAAAGGAGTATATTAGGCATGAAAAAGAAAAAACCTCAAGAGAAATTAGGATTTTGGAGATGGGTACATAAATATCGTTTAAAAATAGTGGGTATTAGCTTTGTTGTTATCGTTCCACTTGTTTTACTAACTGCAATTTATGTGGGATCATTCACGAATAATCGAAAGATTTATTTTGATGCACAAAAGACAGAAGAAACACAAGTTATTTCTAAATACAGGAAGGTTAATCCTGAAAAGTTAAATTTTGATAGTAATTTTTATTATGAAATCAGCGATGTCAATGGCGATTTTGATTTGTTCATTCGTTGGAACGAATTGCACATTCCCTATTTGAATTCTACAACAGGTAATCTTGATTTTGGTCGTTATCGTTTTCACATGTACTACAAGGCAAATGACAATGTTATGATTAATTTTGTCAATGTTACACCCTTATTGCAAACCGATTGGACACCAATTCGTTCTTTAGGCACAACAATGCCTATACAAACCGCACCTGCTCAATCGAATAATTTTGATATTTCGTTCAATTATAGGATGCCTGTAAGACCTTTACCTTTAGTAAGAGTTGATGGTCCATTGCTTTATTTGCGTGTAACTTACCAAGTTGTAGTGAGTGGTGTTGCAGAAACCAAGAGAGCTTATATTCAATTCGATTTAAACAAAGCATTCCCAAGACAAGTCTTTCCCTTGACATAACATAAGTTATGATATCTATCTAAACCACACCTCAAAAGTAGACAAAAGTCTACTTTTTATTTTTTCTTCGTTTGTCAAGTCAATGTTGTCGTATCTTTGATTTACATAACACCATTTGACATGAAATGAAAAAATCACCCCATGATAATTGCAAGCATGTGGTGACTTTCAACATCAAAAAACTAGAATTTTAGCTTTTTTTACAAAGCGAAAGCCGTATCGATATAGACTTTTTTTATACTTTTTTATAAATGTCTAAATTGATTCTACCATCTTTGATCTCAATGATGCGATCTGCTTTTTCTGCGATATGTCGATCATGTGTGATGATAATAAATGTCGTTTGATAACGTTGATTAATTTCTCTTAATAACTGATACACTTGTTCAGTTGTGTCACTATCTAAATTTCCTGTGGGTTCATCTGCCAAAATTAGTTTAGGGTTATTAATAAGTGATCTTGCAATAGCAACTCTTTGTTGTTGTCCACCGGACATATTAATGGCAAGATTATGTTTTACTTTTGTTAATCCAACAATTTCTAAAAGTTCGTTTGCTCGGTCCATCACTTCTTTCGTCACTGGCTTTTTCGAAATACGATATGGCATAAGAACATTTTCTAAAGCTGTAAACTCAGGTAGAAGATAATGGAATTGGAAGATAAAACCTATGGTTTCGTTTCTTAAATTTGATAACTCGTTTTTTTTCATGTTTTGTGTGTTTTTCCCATTAATGATGACTTCACCACTGGTTGCTTTGTCTAATGTTCCTAAGATATTTAGAAGCGTTGATTTACCACTTCCAGATTGACCAATAATGGAATTAAATGTCTGTTCTTCAAATGTTAAGTTTAAGTCAAAAATAACTTGTGTGGGATTTTGTGTCTTTTCACCATAGACTTTATTGATATTCTTCAGTTCAACAATGTTAGGCATTTCTAATCACCTCAATGACAGTTAGTTTTGAACTCTTTGCAGCTGGAATGAGTGCAGCTAATGTGGAAGCAAAAAGTGCAATCAGTGCTGAAAATATAACGAAGCTAGGTTCAATAAAGAGTGGGACAACAGGTGTACCATCTGGGTTTAATGCAAACGTTTGGAAACTTAAAAGTAACCCTAATCCTAACAACACACCTCCAAGTGCACCAAATATGCCTAAGATAAAACCTTGGAATAAAAAGACATATGATGCATCTTGATCTGTGATACCCATCGCTTTTAAAATACCAATTTGTTTTGATTTTTGCAAAACAGTTATTGCTAATACCGATGATATACCTAACACAACGGAAATAATAACAAATACTTGAATCATATAAGAAGATGTACTTTGACCATTTAGTCCAGATAACAATTGTTCGTTTAAGTCCATCCAGTTAGTTGTAATGATTTGATTGTCTTCATATGTGATGGCAATAGCATCAGCAATCGCTCTTGCTTCAAATACATCTTTGATTTGTGTCTCGATAGATGTTACAGCTTGTTGCCCTAAAATGATTTGTGCGGTTTCTAATGTTGTCACTGCCCATGTTTGGTTAATAACATCAACTTTGAAATCAAAAAAGTTAACGACGATAAATTGTTGAGGCACACCTCTAAGTTCATAATTGATAGTGTCTCCAACTTGAATCCCGAGTGCTTGCTTTAAGCTAATACCTAAGATGATTTCAAAATCATTTTCTGGCATCATGTTGCCTTCTGTTAGTTTATCTTCAAATTTGTATATTTTTTGTGCAGTTTCTAAATCAAATCCTCTTAGAAGAACTTCTTTGGTTGATAAATGTTTAGATAAAATACCCTCAGGTAATGTGACATTAGGCAACACAACAGTAAGGCTTCTATTATTTGATAGTTCACTTGTAATTTGTGTGTAATCATCAATGAGGCCAAATTCTTCTTTAACTAATGTTACATGTGATGATGATCCAATCGTTGTATCAACTAAACTCTTTTGTAGTCCTGTAATTAAGGATCCTATGAATACTTGAACTGAAACCCCCACAGATATACCTAAAATAATAATAAATGTTTGTCTTTTTGCAGATGATAAAAAGCGCCATGCAATGGAAAGAGCTAGTTTCATATCGCTTTCACCTCTTTAGCAAATGCTTTTAGGTCTTCTAGTGATTGAAGTAAATAGTCATAAGATAGTGTTTGATTGGCATGTTGATTTACAAAAGCCTGTCCACCTAGAATAATTTTTACATGGGGGAAAAAGCGACGAATCTCATCGGTTGTCTGTTTGGTAATGACAAGATTATATGGATTGGTAACAGATAAAGCAACATAATCAGGCTGATATGCACGAATGGCTGACAATATTTCAGCTTTAGGTGTATTGGCTCCGATGTAATTCGCATCAAATCCTTCTAGAAGAAAGAAATGCGTGTTCATGATGGCTCCAATTTCATGGTATTCAAATGCTGGTGTCAGTACGACGATTTTTTTGTCAATTTTCTCAATGGATTTTAGTCGTTCCAAAATAAACACATAACTTGTTTCAAAAATTGTGCGTATCACTGAAGTTCTAAAATGTTCTTTCCAAATACAAATTTCTTCATCTTCTACATCACATTCGAAAGTTGATAAAGAAGGTGCAAGCAAATCCAAGTAAAGTTCTTCAAGTGTCATGTGTTGGTTTACGAGAAGTTGATATGCAAAGTCAACTGCTTTTTTCTTATCTTCGTTTTTTAAATATGTCATAAATGTCTGATAGTTTTCGTTCATGCGTTTTCTCCTTTATGAAGACCGACCGAATGGTCGTTCGGTTATGTTGATTATATCAAGATAGATATGCTGTCGTCAAATAGAACACATAAAAAAAAAGATTAAGCCAAATGACTTAATCTAAGCAATTAATGTGTATAGGTAATTTTGTAATGATTTAAAACTTGATTAAAGATTTTTTTATAAATTTCTGGGTTTGCTTCTAAATAAGCTTTAGCATTTTCTCTACCTTGACCAATCTTATCGCCTTCATAAGCAAACCAAGCTCCACTTTTTTGAATAAAATCTAAATCGGTTGCTAAATCAACTAGCTCACCAGTTTTTGATATCCCTTGACCATAAATGATATCTACAGAGACTGTCTTAAACGGTGGAGCTACTTTATTTTTAACGACTTTGATGTTGGTCTTATTTCCAATAATATCTGTTGCATTTTTAATTTGCTCGCCACGACGAATTTCTAAGCGTACTGAAGCATAAAATTTAAGTGCGCGCCCGCCTGGTGTTGTTTCAGGGTTCCCAAACATGACACCTACTTTTTCGCGTATTTGATTAATAAAGATAGCTGTGGTATTTGCTTTTGAAATAACGCCTGATAACTTTCTCATTGCTTGACTCATTAGACGTGCTTGTAATCCCACATGTGAATCACCCATTTCACCATTAATTTCAGCTTCTGGAACGAGTGCAGCAACTGAATCGATGACAACTGCATCAACAGAACCACTACGAATTAAAGCCTCAGCTATCTCAAGTGCTTGTTCGCCTGTATCTGGCTGCGATAAGATCAAGTTATCAACATCGACGCCTAAAGCTTTTGCGTACTTTGGATCAAGTGCATGTTCAGCATCAATAAATGCGACATAACCCCCGTTTTTTTGTACTTCAGCAATTGCATGAAGTGCAAGTGTCGTTTTACCAGATGATTCTGGTCCATAAATCTCTATAATTCTACCTCTTGGATATCCACCGATTCCAAGTGCAATATCGAGACCTAATGATCCTGTAGGTGTTGCATCAATATGACGATCAGCTTCATCACCTAAACGCATGATTGCGCCTTTCCCATATTGTTTTTCAATTTGTTTCATTGCAGCCTCTAAGGCTTGTGCTCTTTTATCTTTGTCCATGTAGTTACCTCCATTTTATACTAGATGAATGACCATAATATTACTTGAAATTACATACTTTCAAAAACAATGTGTTTATTTTTGACTAAATAGTCTAGCCCACTAAACGCTGTAAAGAAAACGGCTAAGTAAAACAAAACATCCCCAATGATGATGGGTAATGCGAAATCATTAAAAAGTAGAACAACTAACGCTATCATCGTTGTTGCTGTTTTAATTTTGCCATATGGAGAAGCTGCGATAACCTTCCCTTTTTCAACAGCTAATAACCTAATACCGGTGACCATGAACTCACGAATAATGACAATCATGACTGCCCATAAAGGCACGCGATCAGGCATTTCAAGCATTAAGAATAAAAAAGCGACCATAACTAGAATTTTATCTGCAATGGGATCTAGAAATTTACCAAATGTTGTAATTTGATGATACTTTCTTGCAATATAACCGTCTAAAAGATCTGTAAATGATGCAACAATAAACAAAATTGCAAAAATAAATGTATGAATTTGCATCCCAAGAAAGCCAATATCCTTTTTTAAAGGCTCTATATAAAGAAAAACAATCATGATTGGAATCATTAAAACACGTAGTATGGTTAATTTGTTTGCTGTTGTCACTTTTTCATAACTTCCTTTACTAGTTTATATATTTATTTTATCATATTTATGTGTTTACTGTTGCAATTTTTATGTGGTTTTGATACAATAGGTTTGCGCATAATAGGAGGTGAAATTGTGGCTAATATCAAACAACAAATCAAACGTAACAAAACCAATGAAAAACGTCGTTTACACAACGCTTCTTTTAAATCATCTGTCAAAACTGCTATCAAAGCTGTGGAACGTGCTGTAGCAGCTAATGATAAAGAAAAAGCTTTAGAATCATTATCTTTTGCTCATAAAAAATTAGATAAAGGTCTTGCAAAAGGAATGTACCATAAAAATTTCGTAGCCAGACATAAATCAAGTTTATCACAATTGGTTAACACCCTATAAGGATGCATCTCGGATGTGTCTTTTTTTTAGCTTTTTTCAATTTCTCCACGTCCACCATATTGTGGAACATATTTGACATACGGTAATTTAGCCGATTCACTCACACGATATTTAGGATTATAACCAATAACGTTAACATACTTGTCAAGATTGTTTTTTTCTATAGCCATTTTTTTCATGACCTCTAGTGTTGCTTTAACATCATCTAATGCGCGATGGGTGTTTGGAACGTCTACACGATACGTTTTAACAGCTTGATCGAGTTTATGAGGATAAGGATGACGATCTTTATATAATGCCATGACATCAAAAATTGGATTTTTGAATATATAAGCTGGATCATGATATGCCTTGATATAATAAAGCAAAAATGACAAGTCAAATTGAATATTGTAAGCACATAACAACGTGTTTGAATCAATCAAATGAAAAAGTTCTCTAAAACCAACTTCTTGTGCGACACCATCACGCAATAACATTTCATCCGTGATGCCTGTAATGTTCGTTATGATTTCAGGTAATCGCTTGTCAGCTTGAAGCAGCACTGATAATTCTTTCGTATGCTCTAATAATCCATCTCTTTCAATAAAAAGAGCCCCTATTTCGATAATTTGATCTTGATGAGGGTATAACCCAGTGGTTTCAAAATCAAAAACAAGTATTTTTTTGAACTTTTCTAACATGATTACGCTCCTAACAGGTAAAGCTCAAGTCCGAGCTTTTTATCTATTTTTCCGCTTTTAATGTCATAATCCAGTTTGGATAGTTTTTTTAAATGACTCTCAAGTTGTACAAAGGGTATGCTTTGAGCATTTTTTACAAGATAATAGGCACGACCGCTTTTGATGTGAAAATGATCAGCAATTTGATCTTGACGATACCCTTTTTCAATCAATAGTTTTGTGTGCATCAGTTCTCGTACTTTATTAACAATATTGTTTAATATGCGTAGAGGATCTTCATTACGTGCAACCAAGTCATAAAAGATTTCAATGGTTTTTGTTTGATTTTTTGATAGTAAAGCATTAGTAAGCTCAAAAATGTTTTCTTCTAAGTTTCTTGAAACCAGTAGCAAAACTGCTTTTTCATGAATTTCCTTTGAATCATATGAAAACAACATCAGCTTTTCTGCTTCTTGACTAATCAACGTAAAATCCAAGTTTGTTCTCTCTAATAGGGATTCAATCGCATCATCAGTTATCGTATATCCGTATTTTCTAAACATATTACGGACAAATTCAGGATATTCTTTTTTATCCATCTCTCTTACTTTTTCAATAAAAGCATATTTAAATAAAGCTTCACCTATCGGATTTTTATCAGACATTAACTCATTTAAAACAACAATTAAGACAACATCAGGATTTGGGTTTTCGATGTAGGAAACCCATGATTTTAAGGTGGATTCAACTTCTTTTTCAATCTCGTTTAAATGTTTAACAATGATGATTTTTTTCTCAGCAAAAAAAGAAACGGTTTGAAGATCTTCTAAGACATCATCGCTTGAATTTTCAAGCATGTCATAGTGAACGATATTAAAAGGATCGACTTTTAACTCAGCTATTTTCTCTTCAACCGTATGATTTAATAAAAATTCGTGATTCGAATAAAAAACATAAATGGCTTCGGCCATAATCATGCCTCCAGACTATTACTTTTATTATACTAAAAATGGTCTTAAAATGGTAGATAGAAAGACCATTTTTGTTTCTTTTCGTTAATTGATAAGATGATTGTTCCATGTGTATCTGTACGATATATTTCTGAGCCTCTCATCGTTAAACGATGTATCACTTCTGAACTAGGGAACTGGTAGCGATTTTCATAACCTAATGAAATAACTGAATGCCTTGGATTCACATAAGATAAAAAAAGAGATGTTGATGATGTGTTTGAACCATGATGAGCAACTTTTAGAATATCTGATTTAAGCAAATCGCCATACCGATTACTTAAATCTATTTCTGCTTCTTTTTCTATATCACCAGTAAATAAAATAGTTGTTTGGTGCACAGTCATCTTAAAAACTAACGATGCATTGTTAGGTGATGAGTATAAATTTTGAGTTGTAAAAAAATCGAGTTTAATTTGACCGCATGTGATGTGATCATTGGTGTTCACTCTTCTCATAGTGATAGGATAAGGTATATGATGATTGTCATGAGCGCTGATAATCATCTCTTTGATTCGGATGTGTTGTGTTATGTGATATGCTTCTTTTGTATGATCTTGATCGCTGTGAGATAGGATTAGATAATCTAGTTCAGAAACCCCTTTGTTTTTTAGAAACTGATGACTGTTTGTAAAAGCATCAATGAGTATACGACAATTGGGTGATTCAATATAAATGGCATCACCTTGTCCAACATCTAAAAAGTATAGTCGTGTATCGTTGTTGAACTGATATGTAAAAAAGGGATGAAAGCAGATGATGATAAGAGCGAAAATCCACTTGACTTGACTTAAAAATGTTGTTGAACGTAACAAAAAAATGAGTATTAAAAAATAAAAAACGATAAAAAAGGAAGATAAAGCTGGCATATAAAGAACAATGTTTTTTTGTTGTAAGAATGCTAATGACTCCGTTAAGTAAGAAAAAGTAACACTTGTCATTTCATCTAATTTGGGAAAACCTATGCTAAAGATAACCATCATAAATAAAGGACCAGTTATTAGCATGGTTAATAGAGGTAAAAGTAAAATGGTTAAAAGAGATATGGTTTTGTAAAAAGGAAGTAGAATGAGAAAAACGATTAAACTGATGATGTATCTTTGATGGAATTGTTCATATCGTGTAATGACTGGTTTATACAGTGTTATGAAATTCATGATGAGATAAAGAATTAAAAAACCGACACTAAAAAGCCATTCAATTCTATATATGAGCAATGCCAAAAAGACAAACTGTACTAAGTCAAGTTGACTGAATCTTAATTTTGCTCTTTTGTTAACTAAAACTAATATATACATGAGAAAAAAGCGTAATAAACTTAAATCAAACTGGTGTAAATATGCAAATATCAGATAAATCATACATGCAAACAGATCTTGATAATGGCTTTTAACATCAACATAAAACAAAAGTTTTCTTACAAGAAGCATAAGCATGTAAATGTGCATGCCTGACGCTTGAAGCAAATGAATCAAACCCATGTTTGAGAAAATGCCTTTCACTTCAGTATCATTTATAGACTGACCAAAAAGAAAAGATTGAATCCAAGGAGATGATTTAAACTGATTGGTTTCGTTAAGTAAATGATATCTAAACGTCATGAGATGTGGCTTATAACCTATTTTTTTGATGTCTTCAATATGTAAATATCCTCTAACATTATTCGATAAGAAATACTGGGATGCATTAAATCCATGAGGAATCGTTTGTTTCCGATAGGGTTTGACAATAGCTTCAACATAGACATAATCACCAACAACATAACTACCCTTCTTTGCATTAAGATGAAAATGATGCTTACCAAATGATAAAGTGTATGTTGATCCAAATGTTTTTTCATCGATACGTGTAACGATGCCTGAATCGTTGATGTAACTTGGTACATCCATAGTGATAAATATGAGATATCTCATACTGATAATCCACAAGAAACAAAGAAAAAAAGGAAACTTAATCCATTTTCTTAGTCTCCATATGTATAAAATCAATATTGCCCAAATCCAATTAAAATGTATACCTAAAACAAACAGGAAAAGCGCAAAACCTTCGACATGATAATCACTATAATGTAAAATACGGTTTAATCTTTTCAAGTGTAACAACCCCGATATATTTCACATGAATTAAGTCATCTAAACTCATAAATGATCCATGCGTCTCTCGATAGATAATAATCGAAGCTGCTCGTGACTCAGTCATGTGAGGTATAGCCAGTAAATCTTTAAAACTTGCAGTATTAATGTTGATTTGCTGTACCGGTTTTTCTTGAACATCTTGGATCATGGGAATGTGGATATCTCTGTTTTTGTTTATTATCATTGTTAGATTTAGTGCGGATAAATCAGCGTTTTCTCTTAATCCCCCAGCAAACTGAATAACTTTTTCAAGAGTAATTGTATCGTAGAATTGATATTCTCCTGGAAACTGAACCTGACCGGTTAGTTTAATATAAAAAGTATTCACATCAACAGGTCCATGATAGTAAATATCCACTTTTTTAGGTTTAGGATATACAAGAAAAACACCTATACATGTCAATAAAATCGTCAAAATCATTGCTTGTCTCATAAAGATACCTCCACTTTATAGTAGTGAATGCATGATTTTTTTCTTTACATAAAAAAATAACCTACACTTTGTAGGCTATAATATAGTACTTTCTTGAATCTGGCCCATCCTTAACGTCAAAGGAAAAACCATATAAACTTAGTATGTCTAAATAATAATCTAATGCATAAACATATTGTGTAATGTCTTGTTTAACATGATCAATCATCACTTTATGATGCAATTGGGTTTTATGCGCTGTCATATGCCATGTGTATTTAACAGGATCAATATCTGTCTCGATATAATTATGATACTCAGTCAAAACTGATGTTTTGTAAATATCGAAAATGAATGTTCCACCATGATTTAACCCTTGATAAACGTGTTTAAATAGTTTCTTTACACCTTTAAAATAGTTTACTACATCAAACATCATTAAGATAACATCTACTTTGATATAAAAAGGATCTCTTAAATCATGTTCATAAAGTTCAACTGGTAAGTTTTCTAGCATTAATTTATCTCTAGCAAGGGATAACATCTCTGTGCTCTTGTCAAGACCAAAAGCATGATGGCTTCGCTTGAGAAGTTCAAGTAGAAGATATCCTGATCCGCAACCTGCATCGAGTATGATGTCTTCTTTGGTAATATAAGGTTTAATGAACTGATAGATTAAGCCATAATCAACATCTTCCATCAGAGCATCGTAGAGTTTAGAAAACATTACTTAATCCGTTTAATACTAAGGAGGCGTTGATCAAAACCGTAAAATTTCCGATCTTCTTCTTTAAACAAATGGATAATGACATCGTGTGCATCAATCAGTACCCAACTGCCACCTTTACCTTCAACATGTTTAATTTCATCAGCTAACAAGCCTTTTTTTAAATAGTTGATGGCTGCATTTCCTTGTCGCTCATTTGTTGTTGCAATAACGAAGTAATCATAAAAAGGTGATGTTTTTTCAAAATCAAATACAGCTAAATCCTTCACTTTTAAATCTTCTAATATTTGGATAATTTTATTCAGTTTTTCCACGATTTACCTCCTGGTAATATTGATAAGCCAACACTTGTTCTTCGTGTGGCACTTTATTTTTCTTTAAGACATGTTGCATGGTCAATTTCATACAATACTCTACTGCTAAATCAATATCTTTTATGGCGAGCTCATAAATGGCTGTTGTATCTAAAAAATCACGGTTTGGTTCGCAATAATCTGCGATAAAAATGATTTTATCAATCATTGTCATGTGTGTGCGCCCCCAAACATGATACCTGATTGCATTGAGTATTTCTTGATCTTTAATTTGAAACATATATTCTAAGGTATTTGCTGCTGCGAATGCATGATACATCACAGGTGTCTCAGCATATGTTTTAATAATTTTTAGTTCAAGATGCTTAATTTGATCTTCAATATCATCATGTTTTGCATAATCATGAAAGATAGCAGCAATCCCTACTTTTGTTTCATCAACATGATAATATTTTGCTAAGCGAATGGCTGTCTCATAGACCCCTATCACATGCTGATAGCGTTTGGGATAATCTATGAGTTTATCTTGTACAACTTTTTTGAGATGATCAATCATAAGAACATAGCCTCCGAGATACTAACATGCATGCCTTTAGGCACAGTCATTTTGACAGTATTGGGTCCGGTAAGATGAGCAAAACCCATATCTGCGAACGTAATTTGGAATTTCCCCTTAGGGATTTTGAATGATTGTTCTTCATAGGTGTCAACGATTATTTTAAAGTGTTTTTCTTTTTCGCTCAATAGTGCTTGAATACGTGTTTCATTGGTTTTGTGAATGTGAATGTTTGCATGGAGATACAATACGACACTGGCTTTATGAAGCACATAAAACGCTATAAGTCCTTCAATAAACAAGGCTTGTCGTTCTTTTAATTGATAAGTTTTAGGATGAATTTCTTGATCGGGTATCAAGTTTTTATATGCTTCATACGGAAGAAAATGATGAAGATATCCCTGTTGATACAAGCCAGGCATGTCATAGATAATCTTATCTTCAAAAGAACCGATGAGTGTGTCCTGAGTCAGTCCAGCTTTCTTGAATGCAAGTGCTGCTTTTTGAGCTGTAAGCAACTTATAAATCGTTGTTTTTCCACTATTTTGGACACCGACTAGATAAATATGTTTGGCATGATATGAGCAAATATATGTTTTGAGTTGATCAACATCATGTGTGTTTTTTGCTGACATCAAGATAATATCAACGAAAGGAACATGATGATTTTTAGCTTGCCGTGTGATATTTTCAATGAGTCGATCAAGATTTGTGCTTTTTGGTAATAAATCAATTTGATTAATCAAGTATACATAATGGGCATCTGGTTGATACCTGTACACAGGATATGCAAAAAGCAAATCTAAATGTAGAACTGAAGATACCATAAAAATAATTGAATTTTTTTCAAGTTTAGGTAAATCCTCAGGATGAAAGTGTGTAGAGCCTTCACCATAGTGAAGCAAGCGATAACATGATTGACAATATGTGTGATCAAATGAAAGCGCATATCCCACTTTGTGTTGATCTACCGTCTGAAGTATCGCTCCACAACCTTGACATTTAGATATCTTCGACATATCTTCTTAGCCTTTCATCGTATAATTTGGGTTCTTTATGTTTGATTTTACGTAGTACATTTTTTTCGATTCTGCGATTGATTCTTGTCATCCAGCGATCCGATTTACGTTTAACAGCTTTAACAAGAATCGATTTGATGTTAAAGCGCGATGCTCCATAAACATCCGTCATTAACTGATCGCCAATTAAAACCGTTTCTTCTTTTTTTGTTCCTGCATATGCTAGTGCTTTTTTTAAACCCATTTTTGTTGGTTTTAAACTATGATGTACGAATGAAACATCAAGATGTGCTAATGCAGTTGAAACACGTTTATATCCACTGTTTGAGATAACAACAATATTAAATTGTTTCTTTAGTTCATTAAAAAATGTAACATGCTTTTCAGATAAAACATCTTCATCATAAGCAATAATCGTGTTATCTAAGTCAAAAAACAAGGATTTTATTCCTTGCTTTTGCATGTTTTCATAATCAATTTCAAAAATAGATGTGACATAGTCACTAGGTATACATTTTTGATACAAACGCATTATTTTATTTCCACAATTTCAATTTGGAACACGCGACCTGTTTCAGTTTTCACTTCAACAAAATCTCCTTCTTGATGATTTAGCATAGCTTTGCCAATTGGCGATTCAATTGAAATCTTTCTTGCTCTAGGATCAGCTTCAATGCTTCCTACCAAATAGAACTCTTTCAACTCTTGTGTTTCTAAGAAACGAACTATGACCGTTTTTCCAATATTTACGATATCTTCTTGATTCGCTTTGATTATTTTAACATTTTTAATAATGTTTTCGATTTCTGCTATTCTTGCTTCGATGCGTGCTTGTTCGTTACGTGCAGCATCATAATCAGCATTTTCTGATAAATCACCTTGTGCGCGTGCTTCTTTAAGCGCTTCTAGGTTTTCCCCTCTTTTGACATCTTTTAAATGTGCTAATTCATTTTTTAGATTATCGACACCTTCTTGAGTCAGTTGAAACAATTGTTTTACAGCCATTGGTGTACCTCCTTAAATTTCTACATTATTATACTATAATTTTTAAATTATTGCTATTTTTTTCAAGTCTTTTTGATAAATACGATGATTTGGCATAAGTTCATCTAAAAGATTGTAAAAATCTTTTGAGTGATTAAAGACCACTGCATGAGCGTACTCATGATATAAAACATAATAGAGATAGATGGGATCTAGTGTTGCTAAAAATGTATTTAGTGTGATTTCTTGATGTTTGCGGTGATATGATCCAAATTTTGATTTCAAATATTTCAAACGGATAGGTAACCGTTTGATCTGTTTTTGAAAAATGATTTCTTCAACTTCTCGATGTATGTGTTCTAATCGTTTGACCATTTCGAAGTAATAAATTCTTTTTTTGACTTCTTTAACTTGCGTTGAAGTCGATGTGACAAAGATATGATGCTCTTGTATGTCATAAGAAAACCTTCCATAAGATAGCTCTAAGTTAAATGCTTTACCCCATAAATACATTTGATATGGGAGTTCAGAACTTCTTTGATTTGACAAAATTTGATAAAATTTATCAAATTTTTGATCTAAATAGGCCATGATTTGATTTTTTGAAGTTCGTTTGTTCGATGTGATTTGTATATGGTTCTCTTTGACTCTAAAATAAGTGTTTTTAATGGGTTTATAAATGATGATGTAATTGATTTCTAAATGATTCTTTCGAAAGATTTCCATTATTTTTTTCTCAACATGGCGTAAGGTTCAACACGAAATGGTATATCAATTTTAAGGATTTGTTGTGGATGTCTAGCAACCATAACATCTTGTTGATCCATATCTGTCATTTTATGAAGTGTGAACGTACTCAACCTTCCATCTGGATGAAAAACTTCAATTTCTGCACCGATTTCAAAATAATTTCTTTGTTCAATAATCGCTTGATTCAAATCATCATCATACGATTGGACAAGTCCAATAAAAAGTTGTGTAGGCTTTTCGCTTCGCATCTGATAAAGCTGTTGTTCAACACCGGGTAATCCCTCTAAATAGCCATGTGACGCTAATCGATTTTCTGCTTTTTGTAACTCTATGATGTAAGGATTAAAATCTTTAATCTCTTTTCTTGTAAGATATTCATCCATTAATTTTCGATAAGTCGATACGACCGTAGCGATATAATGCAAACTCTTCATACGTCCTTCAATTTTTAAGGACTTAACGCCGCTATCAATTAAATAAGGTACTTGCTCAATCGCTTCTAAATCTTTAGAAGACATTGAAAAGGGCACTTCAGACACTGTGACACCATCACTGGTGAGTTGATAATTCCAGCGACATGAATGTGCACATCCACCCCGGTTAGCATCACGGTCAGTCATATTATTCGATAGACTGCATCTTCCTGAATATGACATACACATGCCACCATGAATGAAAACTTCGATATCTGCATCTGTTTGCTTAATCAAGTGATTAATTTGGTGCTTGTCAAGTTCTCTCGCTAGAACAACTCTTTTAACACCTCTTCGGTACCAATAGTTAACCGTTCTTGCATTCATGGCTGACTGTTGTGTTGATAAATGCACTTCGAGTGTTGTATGTTTTAGTGCCATATCAATAATGAAAGGTGATGCAGATATAATGGCATCAACGCGACATGTTTCAAGTGCTTTTAAATAATCGATTAAGCCTGCTGTATCTTCATTGTGAGGAATGATGTTTGTGGTGACATATACTTTCTTTTGTTTGTCATGAGCAAATGCAGTTGCTTCCTTAATGTCATCCAGTGAAAAATTTGATGCACGTGCACGTAACGAAAAATCCTGACCACCAATAAAAACAGCATCAGCACCATACAATAATGCAATCTTTAGTTTTTCCAAGTCTCCAGCTGGAGCAAGTAATTCAATCATGTGACACCTTTTGTTTGTATATGGTTTTCTTAAAGAAAAATCCTTCATCCCATGTTTCGTTGAACGACTTTTGAATTTCTTTTATCAACGTCTCATCTGTTATTCGTTCTTTATAGATAGCAGCAATCGTCATTGCGTAAACATCATCTTTAAAGAGCGTATCAATGACAAGATAATCTACGAAATTGACCAATTGATCAAGGTAGAAAAGACTTGAAAAAACTTGACTACGAAAAACATGTGTTCCTGCTTTGTCTTCTAAAACGGGGTATGAATCTTCTTTTCTGTTTTCTTCAACAATTTTTAGGTTTTGTTGCTGATGATAAATGTTTTCTTTTTCGTTAAAATGCATGAAGTTATCAATGAGTTGTCTTTTACTATAAAACATATTTAAGTGCCCATGTCCTACCATGAACAACTTCAATTTTTTCTGTTGTGCAATTTCTTCAATATCTTTAAGTGTTATTTCTTTTGCTAGGAACGCACCATAAATGCCTTCTTCACTTAAGAAATTGACATCATACGTATTCGTTAATAATGTTTCTGGATTATAAATCACTTTTGATGCATATCCGAGTGACTTAATTAATTCCATAGCTCCTAAATCAGCAACAATCACACCATCTATGTTTTCTAGATTAACTTCTTTCAAAAAAGACGCTAACGCATTTAATTGATCGTCTGTAAACATTTGATTGCACATTAAATAAATTTCTTTTTTTAAAAATTTAGCGTTTTTTATACCCATTTTGATATGAGGTATCGAAAAACTTTGTGTGAGTCTTGTTCCAAAATGTTCATTGCCAATTAAAAAACCATCTACATATGCAGATAGATTTTTCATTTGATTTAAGTCATATAGGGTAATTAGTCTTTTCATTCATTTTTCCTTTTGGATACGCTAATACCATCACCTATATCATAAAACTCTGTATCATAATGTGGATGATGGGTTAAAAATTCTTTAAACTGTTTAAGTTTGTTTAAGAGTTGTCTCGTATTGCGATTCACTTTTTTCGCATCTAAATGGTGAAAATTTAAATTATCACAAAGAATGATGCCTTTTGGATTTAAAAACTTCTCATATGTTTCGAAAAATTTCTGATATTGTGCTTTAGCGCCATCAATGAAAATTAAATCATATGTAGAAAGCGCGCCATCATATGTTAAAGCATTTGCCTCAATTAAGTTGACTTTATGATCGTGATTGTAGCGCTTAATATTTTCTTTTGCGAGTTCAATCATGACTAAATCGCGTTCTATGGTATCCACATAACATCCAAAATGGGATAGAGCTAAAGCACTATACCCGATGGCAGTTCCGATTTCTAAAACATGTGTTACTTTATGTTTTTCAATCACATCTTTCATAAATGCTAAACCCTCATCAGTTATGATAGGAATGTGATGTGATATGGCATATTCTTTTAAATCTTCAAGCATTATTCGTCTTCATCTTCCTCTTCTTCTTCAGCATCAAGTTCATCGTAATAAGACTGTAAGACTTTATCTAACATATCCCATTCTTCATCAGTTTCAATATCTGAAAACGTACCTTCATCAGGATTTTCTCCTGGTTCAAAGATTGCTGCTGATACTTCGTGAGAATCGACAAATTCAAAAACAACATAACTTTTTCCGTTGTGTTCGTGTGTGAATAAAATCTCACATATAGATTCAACACCGTCTGGACTGGTAACAATCATTTGGTTTTCTTTTAACATGGTTTTGCTCCTTTATAATCTAAATAATTTTGTAAGATAACAACTGCAGCTAATTCGTCTTTTTTTAGTTTTTGATTTTTTCTTGACTCAGAACCTTTTATCATCGTTTTAACTGCTGTTTTTGTTGATAATCTTTCATCCCACAAGATAACTTCAACAGTCTTGTTTTGATGCTCAAGTTTATCTTTTAAATCAATCGATATTTGTCCACGTATACCTAAATCATTGTTCATATGTTTGGGTAGGCCCAAAACGATTGTACTAACATGATACTCGTTAATCAATTGATTGATGATTTTAACTGCCTCATCATAATCATGTTCATGGAAACGATATGTATCGAGTGCAGATGCAATGATACCTGATGATGACATCGCTACACCAAGTGTTTTACTTCCTAAATCTATACCTAAATACGTCTTCATAAGTCTTTTTTAATAGCCTCGATTGCCAAGTTAAGGTTTGTTAAATCTTGTGTGCCACCTTGTGCAAGATTAGGCTTACCTCCACCGGAACCATGTGTAAGTGAACATGCTTTTTTGATCAGTGTGTTTGCATCTTCGTGTATACTTTTTACGATAAAAGTTGCTCTTTGATCACTTATATTGATGACAAACAATGTTTCTGCCTTTATTTTATCATAAAGTGCATCAACCAGTTGTTTGATAACTTTTGAATCCACATCATGGACAATAATAACTTGTTTTTTAGAGACGTAATCATCAATGAAATCATTCAGTCTTGTCAGTACATCTTGTTGTTTCAAACGGTTGATTTCTTTTTCAATAGTCTTTATCGTTTCTTTTAAATCATGGATATATTTACGGTAATTAATGATATCTTGATAAGAACCGATTAGATCTGGTTTTTTTGGTAAGTTTACATTTGATTGCATACGATTTGCTTTATCATGTAGAAGTTCTATCTCTTGATAAAGAGGCTCCATAAAGCCTTTTACCTGTTCTTTAAGATCTGTGCCCGTCACACCTTCCATCCGATAGATTCCACTGCCTATGGACTCATAGGAACAGATGGCAAAATCGATAATTTCTGATGTGTTTTTAACGTGCGTACCACCGCATAGTTCTTTTGACCAATCCATATCAACAACACGCACAATGTCACCATACTTTTCACCAAACAGTGCCATAGCACCTATTTTTTTTGCTTCTTCTAGTGGCATCAATCGAATGATAACATCGAGTGGTGTTTCTAAAATGTATTTTTTAACCATCTTTTCAACAGCAAGAATTTTTTCATCGTTTTCTGTCTCAAAATGATTGAAGTCAAAACGCCAACTTTTTGGTGAGACTTGTGAGCCTTGTTGATTCGTATGTTTGCCTAATAATTCTTTGATAGCTTGATGAAATAAGTGTGCTGCACTATGGTTACGAATCGTTTTAAGACGTGCTTTTGCATCGACTATCGCTAATACATCGTCACCTTCTTCAAAATCACCTTCAACGATATGCAAAAATTGACCATGTGGAAGTTTTGATACATCCATCACTTTCATACCATTTATCGTTCCTTGATCAGCAACTTGACCACCTGATGTCGCATAAAATGGCGTTTGATCAAGTACAATTCCTTCATCAAACACTTTAATGACTTTAGATTCCGATTGAAGATGATCGTAACCAATAAAAACAGAAGGTTCAGTAAACTTTAAGTATTGTTCTTCTTGAGCTTTCATAGACCCTGTCTTAGATCGTGCATTTCTTGAACGCTCTTTTTGTTTTTCTAATGCATCTAAGAATGCTTTTATATCAATCGTAACACCGTGTTCTTCTGCAATCTCTATCGTTAATTCAATTGGAAAACCATACGTATCATAGAGTTTAAATGCTGTTTGTCCAGAAATCGTTTTGCCTTCTTTTTCGATCGCATCCATCAAATGCTTTTCACCATCATTAATGGTTTCAAGAAATTTTTGTTCTTCTTTTAAGACGATTTTCTTAACGATATCTTTTGTTTCATATAAGTTCGCATAAAAGACACCCATGGTTTCAACAACATCATCTACTAATTGATATAAAAAAGGTTCGTTTAATCCAATTTTTCGGCCATATTTGACAGCTCTTCTCAGTAATCGTCTAAGGACATAACCGCGCCCTTCATTGGAAAGAATTGCACCATCACTGATCGCAAATGTTAATGCCTTAATATGATCAGCAATCACTTTAAATGCCATTTGATCATCATACTTGATGTTGGATAATTGTTCAACATGCTGAATAATAGGAAAGAAAAGATCTGTTTCAAAATTTGTTTTTGTTTGTTGAATGACACATGCAAATCGTTCTAAGCCTGCACCTGTATCAATGTTTTTGTTTGGTAACTCTGGATAGTCTTCTCGGCTTAATCCAACTTTAGCATTGTACTGGGAAAAGACAATATTCCAAATCTCGATATAGCGTTCGTTTTCAATATCTTCTTCAATGAGTTCCTTACCACGCTTATCATACGTTTCACCACGGTCGTAATAAATCTCGGTATCTGGACCACAAGGACCTGTTCCAATTTCCCAAAAGTTATCTGAACGAGGGATTAAATGGCTTGGATCAACTCCAAGTTCTATCCATGTTTGTTTTGCTTCGATATCATCTGGATAATATGTCATATAAAGTTTATCTAGTTCAAAACCAAACCACTTTGGATCTGTCAATATTTCAAAACCATATGCAATGGCTTCTTTTTTAAAGTAATCACCAATCGAAAAATTGCCCAACATTTCAAAAAATGTATGGTGTCTTGCTGTTTTACCCACATGATCAATATCATTGGTTCGAATACATTTTTGGACATTTGCAATACGTGGATTAACTGGTTTTTCTGTGCCATCAAAATATTTTTTGAGTGGTGCTACACCTGCATTAATCCATAGTAAAGTTGGGTCGTTTTGAGGAACAAGTGATGCTGATGATTCAATGCGATGTTTCTTAGATTCAAAAAAATCTAACCATTTTTCTCTAATTTGTTTTGATGTTAAATATTTCATATGAAAACCTCCTAAAAAATGAAAACGCCCTTAGAACATCTAAGGACGTATAGATTATACGCGGTACCACCTTAGTTCTAGTGAAACACTAGCACTCAAATATCGTTAAGGCCGATTTACCTTTTGCTCCCAAAATAGCGTTCATAAGGTCATCTCTTCGTTTTCACCAACCACGAAGTCTCTTCAAGCATGACGCCTATTACTCGTTTTGTTCATTGCGTTTATATTTTAGCAAAAATTCAAAAAAATGTAAAGTATTTATCAATCAATATGTGTAAAGTCTATCAAAATGTCATTCTTTATTGATTGCTAACATCTCAACATGTAAAATGCCTTCTTCGATATAGGGCTCACCTACTTGGATAAAGCCTAACTTTTGATAATAATCTTTGAGATATGCTTGAGCTGAAATACGAATAGGATCACCCAAGACATCTTGCATCGCTCTTTTGAGTAATTGGGTTGAAAATCCTTGATTTCGATATAATCTTTTTGTAGCAACTCTACCGATGGAATATTCTTTATATTTGAAACCTGGTTTAATCATGCGTAGATAAGATACAACTTTATGATCTAAATACATCATGTAATGCATACTGTGTTGATCAAGATAATCTGTATCCGTATAAATGATTTTTTGCTCTGTAACAAAAACATCTAAACGAATATCGAGCATATCATAAACGTCTTGATTAGTTAGTTCACTAAAATCTTTTTTAACGACTCTTATCGACATATTTAAACACAAGGGGTGCACCATAAGCAGCCCAAACTCCTATGAAGAAATAACGAATGAAATCAAAAATTAAATCTAACAATACAGGATCGTGCTCTGCGTGTATACTATATGGAAGTATCGCTTTTAATCCTAATCGAATACCAAAGATGACTAAAATGCCGAGAACGACCTTGATAACTTGTATCCATGGTTTAGAACGTACATCGTATTTAACGTGTTTTTTTTCTAAATAATAGCCTATTGCAAATCCAGCAAATCCTCCTGCAGCAACAAACATAATTTCATTTTGAACAAAAAAGAGTGATAGCAAGAAAAATGGAACAAGCATCAGTGTATAAATATCTTCGTTATCACCCATCTTATCAATGAGTTTAAACACTAAAGGTGCTAAAAAGAATGCAAGCAATAACCCAACAACCACATCTGAAAGGTAATGCTGTCCTAAATAAACACGTGATAATGGTACAAAAATCATAATAAAAATTCCAATATACCAAATCCATGGTTTCTTTAGTTTCCTGGATGCATCGTATGCTGTGTATCCTAAAACACCTGCCGCTTGTGAATGTCCACTAGGAAAAGAGTATCCACTCGTTTTCCATGACTCTTTGACAAAGACATCGTTTGATGCAAGGTATGGACGTGTGCGTTGCACCATTTCTTTAATCGCTGTGTTCACAATCGCAGAGATCATAAACGTGAAGACAAAACGATGTGCATATTTCTTGTTCATCGTCCAATACATAATCACGGCGATAAAAATGAAAACATATTGATCGCCAATTTGTGTCACAAGATAGAAAAACCAATCAAAAATTGGGTTTCTCAAACTTTGTAAAGCTTTAACAAAATTTAAGTCCATGTGTTAACCTCTTTCATAAGTTCTTTTTCTTCTTTTTTAGTAATTTCAACACGGTGGTGTCCATCAGGTTTAAACCAATTATTGTTTGCATCTAATAGGTTTAAATCCATTAGTTTTTTAATCATATATTTACCCATTGTATAACCATAATCCGCTTTTTCTTCCACATATTGTGGTTTAAAATTAAATATATCATAAGGTATCGTATGGAATAAATGATGAGTCGTAAAGTCAATGAGCAAAACATCATGATGAACTTGTTTTTTCGGTTTAAATCGACCATCAATTGGAACCGCTAAAATGATATTGCATCCCATCTCAATCAGTGTATCAAGTGGACAGCCATCAAGTGTACCACCATCCACATATGTTTCATTGTCAATTTCTGTTGAACCAAATAAAAGTGGTATGGATGAGCTAGCTAAGACAGCTTTGTGAGGGTCTTCAAAGTTATTAAGATGAAAAACTTCATGTTTCATACGTCTAATAATGACTTGATCAATGAGTGATTCCTTTTTGATTTTTGCTGCTGTGACATATCCTTCAATTCTTGATTTTCGAATTTCATCAATCGAAATTTCCTGAGAAAGTTTTAGGTATAAATCTTTCAAACTAAATAATCCTAACCGATCTGTTTTAAATCGATCAAGTCCTTGTCCATAAATTTCTTCATTTGTAATTTTATGCCATATCTCAATCATACGTTCATATGATAAGTTTGCCATAACCATGAGTGTATTAATGGCACCAATGGATGTTCCCGACATATGATGAACTTGATCTAAAATACCGTGTTCTCGGAGTGCTTTTAAGATGCCGATTTGATATGATCCCCTTGCACCGCCCCCTCCAAGAGCAATACCGACCTTATAACTCATAAATCACCTATTTTTTAAGATTTTCTTTAATCTCATGTTTTGATTTTTTTCTTTTAATGTCTCGCGCTTGTCAAAATCTTTTTTACCTTTAGCAATCCCAATTTCAAGTTTACATAATCCATCTTTTAAATAGAGTTTTAATGGAATAATCGTTAAACCTTGTTCTCTTGTTTTTGAGAACAATTTAACAATTTCTTTCTTATGAAGGAGTAACTTTCTTGCTCTGGTTTCGTCATGATTAAAGCGATTCCCTTGATCATATTTGGAGATGTGCATGTTATTGGCAAATGCTTCACCATCTTTGAATGTGACAAAAGAATCATTAATGTTGACTTTACCGAGACGAATGGATTTAATTTCTGTTCCTAAAAGTTTGATGCCAGCTTCATATGTTTCTTCAATGAAGTAATCATGCCTTGCCTTTTTGTTTTGTGTTATGATTTTCATGTCGTTTTACCTTTTTGTTTGGCTTTTTATCGATAATACTAAAGTCCATTTTTTTAGCTGCTAAATCAACATCTAAGAGTTCAACTTTGACGCGGTCTCCAAGACGATATCTTTTGCCACGATTTCCAATAAATGTTAAGTTTGATTCGTCATACATATAATAATCATCGAGTACTCGAAGGGGAACAAAACCTTCAATCCCTTTATCGAGTTTAACAAACATACCTGATGGCATCATTTGTGTAATGGTTCCTTTAAAATGTTGTCCAATTTTATCTTGCATAAACTCACAACTTTTTAATTTAGCAACATCTCTTTCCATTTGAATGGCTTTTCTTTCTTGATCAGATGTATGTTGTGCAACTTCTGGCAAAATCGATTCAAAATGTGAGATATCCTTAAGAAAGTTTTTCGTCTCTCCTAGCACTAACCGGTGAATCATACGGTGTAAAATTAAGTCAGGATATCTTCGAATGGGTGATGTGAAATGCGAGTAATATCGCGCACCTAAGCCATAATGAGGCGCTTGTTGTTCGCTGTATTTCGCCTTTTGCATTGCTCGTAACAAAGCCATATGAACAATATAACTATACGGCGTGTTATGTGCATTTTTTGTTAAAACCTGCAGTGGTTTAGGATTTCCAAGTTGTTTCATATTGACAGATAAACCAAGCTTGGCAATGGTTTGTAAAGCATTTTTCAGCTTTGACACATCAGGTTTTTCATGAATGCGATAAATACCTGGAAGCTCAGCATGATACATATGAAAAGCCACAGTCTCATTGGCAATTAACATCATGGATTCGATGAGTTCTTCAGCTTGATCAGTTTGTCTTTCATAGACTTCTAATACGCGTCCTTTATCATCAACAACAAACCCAATTTCAGAAGACTCAAACTCGATTTCACCACGTTGTTTTCTGATGATTTTGAGTTTTTGAGAAAGTTCATTCATGTGCGTCAACATCACTTCAACATCTGTATCACCTAACGATTTATGTGATTTCAAAAAGAGATTAACTTCATCATAATTTAATCTTTTTTTACTTTCTATAAACGTCTTTTGAATGTCATAAGAAACCACTTTTGCTTCTTCGTCTAAGACCATCAAGCAAGATAGTGTGAGTTTCGTTTCGTGAGGATTGAGCGAACATAGATCATTAGATAGCTTATGTGGCAGCATAGGAATGACGCGATCTGCTAAGTATGATGATGTACTTCGTTGATACGCTTCTTGATCGAGTAATGAATCTTCTATAACATAATGACTAACATCAGCAATATGAACGCCTAAATGATACTCGCCATTGATGATTTTTAAACTGATGGCATCATCTAAATCTTTAGCATCTTTACCATCAATGGTTACAATTAAATCCTCTGTTAAATCGATTCTAACCTTTTTTTCTTCTTCTATATTGATTTTTATGTGCTTTAATGATTCAATGGTTTCTTGTTTAAACGTTTGTGGCCATTCATAAGCATGAACGATTTTAAGTGTATTAATATCAGGATCATTAACATGTCCAATCACTTGTTTAACATGTGCATAAACGGCATATTGATCGATGGCTTCAACTTCAAGCATCACAACATGACCTTGCACTAAGCCTTCATACTCGTCAACTTCTAAACGTCGATCTATAAATGTTTCAGGTTCATAAAAAAGTCCACGTTGTGCCTTTTTTAAAGTAGCAACTAAGACTGTTAATGCACGTTTCACAATTAAAACGACACGTGGTTCAACACCTTCTTTGACTAAGACGATATCATCATGCATGGCATCGCCTAAATCACGTTGATCAATATAGATATCTTCTAACTCTTGTCTTAGAAAACCAAATGTTTTTTTACGGTCTAAACGACCTATTAAAATGTCAGGTTTTAAGACTAGATAATCTTCATCAAGTGATAAAAAAGGAAACATGTCTATATTGATATCCTGAAAAAGTTCTTTTTTAATCTTTCGTGTTTGTTGTTCATAAAAAGTCAAATATACATGGTCCATATAGCCACCTCTCATTTATTATATCATATGCATCATTTCATGAATGAGAAAAAAAGCGATTGCTCGCTTTTAACATGACTCTCTCATAAAGGTTTTATAGAGTTGCTTTGTTGGCTTGTTATATTGGTTATGTTGTATAGCATCCATGATCGTAATGGCTGCTTCTAATCCTAACTCTTCATAATCAATACCAATTGTTGTCAGTTTGGGTTGAACACACGTGCCAAATGTATAATTATCAAAACCACTGATTGCAACTTCATCGGGTATTACAACTTTTTTTTGTGTGAAACCTTCAATTAAACCAATGGCCATATAATCATTCGCACAAAAAATGAATTCTGGTATTTTTTTCATTTCAACAAGATTCATCGCTATTTGAAATCCACTTTGAATGGTTCCTTTTCCATCGAGATATAAGTATTCATCAATCGTATGTTTCGATAAGGCTTCTTTGAACCCATTAAACCGCATGTTTTGATGGATGGAATCTTTTTTGCCTCCTAAATATGCAAAATGCTTATACCCTTTTTCAATCATTTGCTCGATAAACTGCGCTACAACATCATCTTCATGATATGCATTGCAAAAAATATGTGTCCCAACCATTTGACGATCAATGACATAAACAGGTGAATCCGAACTTGCAAATTGGACAATGGTTTCATCGGGAATGGATGGATCCATCAAGATAGCTGCATCAACATATCGACTTAACAACATTTGATTAGCTGATTTGCCATGTGACATGACAACATTGTATCCTTTGTTTTCAAGAATTTCTTTTGCTTTTTCAACAAACTGATTGACAAGAAACAGAGACATATGTGATATGAATATACCAACATTTTTTGTCATATGTGTTTTAAGTTGTTTAGCTACTAAACTTGGTATATAGTTCAGTTCTTTAGCAATTTTTAAAATCTTAGCTTTTGTTTCTGGATGAACATTTTCTTTATCGTTAAGTGCATATGAAACGGTAGATATCGAAACACCTGCTTTTTTAGCAACATCCTTAATTGTACTCATATTTTTCCCCACTTACTGTTGTTTGCTTTCATTATAATCCTAATATACGAAATTTAACAAATTTGAAATGATTTACAATGAAATGATTTACTATTTTTTCAATTAGCGTATAATAACCTTAGAAAATATTATTGAGGTGGAAGATGCAGTCATTGTTGAAGTTTTTATGGAAAGATAAAGTCTTTTTGATAGCCTTTATTTTTGCATGTATATCTGCTCTTATCATTACGCCTAACAAGGGGTATTTATCATATATTAACTATCCTGTCTTAATCATTATGTTCACCATTATGATTGCTGTTTCTGGCATCTATGAGACACGGTTTTTTGATTTTATCGCTACAAAATTAGTGATTAAATTTAAAAGCATCAAGTATATTGCACTTGTTATCATTTTAACCACCTTTTTCTTAGCGATGTTTTTAACAAATGATGCTGTGCTATTAACACTCATTCCTTTTACACTCTTTGTGACAAAACATACACATATGGAAAAACATGCTTTAACGATTGTGATCCTACAAACCATTGCAGCTAACATGGGTAGTGCATTAACACCTATGGGTGATCCACAGAACATTTATTTATATAGCTATTATCAAATTCCTTTTCAACAATTTTTAAGTATAACCATACCCATAACGATCATGGGATTCCTTTTGGTTGTTTTTTCTACCTTATTAATGATTCCTCATAACAATTGTGAGCTAAATTTAAAAGCACCAAACATAAACATCAAACGATTAATGCTCTATAGCCTTGTTTTAATCAATGCTTTGCTTGGTATTTTACATGTTATCCCTATTTTGTACACGATGATTTTAACTGTCTTATGTATAATCATTTTTGGTAAACATTTAATAAAACGTGTCGATTATTTGTTATTACTAACGTTTGTTTGCTTTTTTATCTTTACTGGTAATCTTGCTCAAATCTCATGGATTAAACAGAGTATCGAAGGGTTGCTAAATAGTCCAATTAAAGTCTATTTTAGTGGATTACTCGTCAGTCAAGTCATCTCTAATGTTCCTGCTGCTGTGTTACTATCTACTTTTACCCAACAAGCTTTTTGGCAACCACTTCTTCAAGGTGTAAATGTTGGTGCTATGGGAACGATAATTGCATCCTTAGCGAGTTTGATTACTTTTAAATATGTCATGCGTGAGTTTCCCGGAAGTGCTAAAAAATACTTGATTAAATATTCTATCATTTCCATGATATTTATACTGATCATCACAAGTGTTCTTTTACTTTTCTTTTCCTACATATAAAAATTAAGGCATAAAAAAAGGGATTTTCGCAAATCCCTTTTCACATGTTTTATTTCTTTAAATTATAAAAAGTCTTTAAACCAAGATATTGAGCACTTGCTCCAAGTTGATCTTCAATACGTAACAACTGATTGTATTTTGCAATACGGTCAGTTCTTGAAGCTGAACCTGTCTTAATTTGTCCTGCATTGGTTGCAACAGCGATATCAGCAATCGTCGTATCTTCTGTTTCACCACTGCGGTGTGATACAACAGCTGTATAACCAGCACGTTTTGCCATTTCGATGGCATCAAATGTTTCAGTTAAAGTACCAATTTGGTTAACTTTAATTAAGATTGAATTTGCAATACCTTTTTCAATACCATTAGCAAGTTTTTCAGTGTTTGTTACAAATAAATCGTCACCAACAAGTTGAATTTTGTGCGCTAGTTTCTTGGATAGATATGTCCAACCTTCCCAGTCATTTTCATCTAAGCCATCTTCGATGGAAATGATTGGATACTTTTCAATAAGGGTTGCATAGAAATCTGATAACTCTTCTGAAGAGAATTCTTTTCCGCCTTCTCCAGCTAGTACGTATTTCTTAGTTTGTTTGTTGAAAAATTCTGATGAAGCAACATCCATACCTAAGAAAATATCTTTACCAGGTGTGTATCCTGCTTTATTGATTGCTTCCATGATGACTTGAAGCGCTTCTTCGTTTGACCCTAAATTAGGAGCAAACCCACCTTCATCACCCACGCTTGTGTTATATCCTTTGCTCTTTAAAACGCTCTTTAAGTTATGGAAAATTTCTGTTCCCATACGAATAGCTTCTTTAAACGTTTTAGCTCCAACTGGTAAAATCATGAACTCTTGGAAGTCAACATTGTTGTCAGCATGTGAACCACCATTAATAATGTTCATCATCGGAACTGGTAATTGCTTCGTATTAAATCCTCCAAGGTATTGATAAAGTTCAAGACCTAAGAAATCAGCAGCTGCTTTAGCAACAGCCATTGAAACACCTAAAATGGCATTAGCACCTAATTTTGATTTATTCTTTGTGCCATCAAGTTCAATCATTAGTTGATCGATACCTACTTGATTGGTCACATCGAATCCGATAAGTTCTGGTGCGATGACTTCATTGACGTTGTGTACTGCGTTTAATACACCTTTTCCTAGATAACGTTTTTTGTCTCCATCTCTTAATTCTACTGCTTCGTGTTCGCCTGTGGATGCTCCAGAGGGAACCATTGCACGTCCAAATGCGCCTGATTCTGTGTAAACCTCAACTTCAATGGTTGGATTACCACGAGAATCAAGAACTTCACGTGCATAAATATCCGTAATAAATGGCATAAAATCACTCCTTTATATTATTTTTGCCGGTTTTTCTTTCATTTATATTATACAGTATTCTATACTGTTTTAAAACGATTTGATTGATAAAAACGTTTACTTAGAACGATTAAATGCATAAATTGCACCAATCAGGAAAAAGAGAACTTCAAGAATGTTTGTAACTGATAAAAAAGATGGAGAAAAAATGTTGAAGATGTAGAAAGTATGTCTTGGGTCTAATAAAAATCGAATGACACTTCCATTAAAAATATCAACATTTCTAATATACAAATATCCTACATAATAAGTCACATTCATGATATAAAACGCGAAAACAAATGCTATCACGGTAATGACTGAATACACGACATGATATGTTTGATATGTGTTTTTAATTCTTCTTGAAATATAGAACGCTAAAACGACCGAAAAGATCAGTTGAAGATAAAGAGAAAATGTCTCTTCCATCATTAATTTTATGGCTCCAACTAATAAGCCTGAAACTAGAGCAATGAAAATGCCCGACAAAAGGACGGGCACTAAATCTTCCCGATGAATAGGCTTTTTAAATGCTTGCATCATAAACACCTCTCACCAACATATTATACCATAAAACACTATCATGATTTTTAGTTTTATATCACTTAAAGGATGTATTATGTGTTCTTATTGGGCATTTTTCTTTGATTTTTTGGGACAAAAATGAATATCTGTATAAAGATGAGATAATCGTTTGTAAAGGACAAATGTGACTAAACTCACCAATGATGAAAGAATGATGTTAAATGGTAAGATAGCAAAGAGTAAGTAGTATAACATATAGTTTTCTCTTGTTATACCAGGAATTGTCGTTAACATTCCAAACACAGCATCAAAACCGTACATTCTCATATAAAAAGATAAGATGAATAACCAGTTAATAATAAGTGCTGTTATTGTCCATGATGCAACGATTGAGAGTAAAGAGATGATTGCTGTCTTCTTTGTTTTTTTATGATGGTAAATCATCGCTGCTATTAATACTGTTACAAATCCGATCAATAAATCTGCAATCTCACCAACTCCAGCGGTTGTTGATCCAGGTAGTTTAGCTAACATACGGATAACCGTAATAATAACACCACTAATGGGGCCAAACATATATCCTCCGATAAAGATAGGAACGCTTGAAAATTGGATGTCTAAAAATCCTGGCATGAAGGGTAGTATGACATTCATCGGAATTTTTAAGAAATAATAAAGTACAACAGAAATGGATGCTAAGATAGATAATGTTGTCATCTTCTTAATTTTTTCACTATTCGTTGTGTTTTTGCTTTCATAACGAATCGCAAAATAAACCAGAAAAATGAGTGTTACAGCAAAAACAATAGTAATGATAAGTTTGAAAATCTCAGGATTTTCTTTAATGAACTGAATCATGGCTTTTTGCCTCCTTTAAAATAATAAAATCGCCTGAAATACTTCGGCGATAAAAGGACGTCAAAAAACGACATATCTTCTCCCATCCAGACTTTACTGTCGGTCTCTGAATTGCACAGAGTCAACCCTAAGGTTCGCGGACTATACCGCCGGTCACGAATTTCACGTTGCCCCGAAGTATTTACTTACGGCTTTATTTTATCATAATTTTTACAATTAGCAATACCATGCTGTTGAAAACGTTTTTTTTGCATCTCTATGCGTATGTATATTGAATTTAAAGTATAATAAGTATGACAAAATCATTTGAAGGAGTTTATATGAATAAAAAATTTGCAGGACTAATCATTTTGGATGGTTATGGCTTAGCGCCAGATTCACCATCAAATTCAGTATCACTCGCTAAAAAACCTTTTTTAGATCAGCTTTTTAGTGCCTATCCAACGAACGTTTTACAAGCAAGCGGTGAATATGTCGGTTTACCAGATGGACAAATGGGTAACAGTGAAGTCGGACATTTAAATCTCGGTGCAGGACGCGTTGTCTATCAATCGTTAACACGCATAAATGTTGCTATTAAAGATCAATCTTTTTTTGATAATAAAGCTTTCTTAGATGCCATTGATTATGCAAAAAAACATCAAAGTCGTCTTCACATTTTTGGGTTAGTATCAGAAGGTGGTGTCCATTCATATACCACACACATTATGGCTTTGCATGATTTAGCTATATCAAAAGGTGTTACTCCTTATTTACATGCTTTTATGGATGGTCGCGACACACCTCAAACATCTGGTTTAGGATATCTTAAAGGACTCATTGATCATGGTCTTCAAGTTGCAACTGTATCGGGCAGATATTATGCCATGGATCGCGATAATAACTGGGATCGCATCCAATTAGCCTTTGATAACATGGTATTAGGAACTGGAAAACATGAACCTGATGCTTTAGTGGGTATTCAAAAATCATATGATGCTGGTGTGACAGATGAGTTTATTGTACCTTTTGTTGTTAATGAGGACGGTTTAGTCAAAGATCATGATGCGATTATTTTCGCTAATTTTAGACCTGATCGTGCAATTCGCATAGCAACAGCCTTTTCTAACCCTGATGCTACAAAACTCTATCAAACAGTAGGTAAAACAAACTTTAATCCCATCAATGTTCCAAAAAATATCTTCTTTGTATCGATGATGCATTATAACGAAAGTGTTAAAGGCCCTTTAGCTTATGAGTTGCAGACACTAGATAATTTGTATGGTGAAGTGATTGCTCATGCTGGATTGACACAATTACGCATAGCAGAAACTGAAAAATACGCACATGTGACCTTCTTCTTTGATGGTGGATCTGAAAAAGACTTAAAAGGTGCAACACGTATCTTAGTTGAATCTCCAAAAGTCCCTACTTATGATTTAAAGCCTGAAATGAGTGCTTATGAAGTAAAAGATAAGGCTGTTGAAGCAATTTTGTCTAAAAAATTCGATACAATGATTTTAAATTTTGCAAATCCTGATATGGTTGGTCACACAGGTTCCATTGAGGCAACAACTAAAGCTGTTGAAGCCGTTGATGCGTGCGCAAAAGAAGTTGTTGATGCCATCTTATCAATCGGAGGAACATGCATTGTTTTAGCTGACCATGGTAATGCTGAAAAAATGCGTGACGAACTTGGTAATCCTCATACAGCACATACGACGAATTTAGTTCCAATTGCAATCACTGACAAATCATTAAAATTAAACACTGGATCACTTTGTGATGTTGCACCTACACTTTTGGATTTATTAGGTGTTGAACAACCTAAGGAAATGACTGGTAAATCGTTACTCATTAAACCATAATAAATTAAACATATAGACCCCCTATCCAAGCGATAGAGGGTCTCTTTTTAATCTTCTTCGTTCATTTCAATAACATCGAGTTCATAACCAATTTGTTTAACAGCATCAACAAGAATAATTTCTGATGTCTCATGGTCTTCAAAAACAATCTTACCTATTTTTTTCTCCATATCATAATCAAAATGCTTTGCTCCTTTTGAATAAAGCGCATTTTCAATTGAAGTCATACATCCGGTGCAGTGCAGTAAGTTTTTGAAAACAACATACATGACTGGCATCTCATAACCTCCTTTAAGCTAATTTTTGAATATAATATTCGATGATTGCTTGTGTTCCAAAATCTTGGAAACCAAGCTGATATAGTCTTTCATAGATATCCGTTACTTTTTCTAAAACAGGAAGTTTTAAATCTTCTTTTTCTTCGATGATCAGTTTTAAATCTTTTAAGTAGTGTTTTAAATAAAACCCTGGTTGATAGTCTTTAGAAATCATTTTGGGTCCATTTTTTGCTGCTTGCCATGAATTGGCAGAACCGCCGACAATAACTTCTAACATACGGTAAGGCTCTAATCCTTTTTTCTCTGCATACGTTAAAGCTTCAGCAATAGCAACGATGTTACCGGCAATAACGGTTTGATTAGCCAGTTTAGCATGCATACCTGATCCAGGTTTACCCATATATGTAATTTTAGATCCCATGATTTCTAATAATGGTAACACATTTGTGTATGTCTTTTCATCTCCACCAACCATAATCGAAAGTGTGCCATTAATTGCACCAAGATCTCCACCTGTTACAGGTGCGTCAAGCATTGATAATCCTTTTTTCTTAGCTTTCTCATAGAGTTCTTTGGCCAGTTTCGGTGAGGATGTTGTCATGTCAACACACATGGTGTTTGGATGTGCATATTCAATAACCTCCTCATAAACTTCTTTGACATCTTGTGGATACCCTACAATGGTAAAAACGACATCTTTATCTTGAACACATGCTTTAATCGTTTCTGCTACTTCAACGTGAGGTTCAAGTGCTTTTGCTTTTTCTATGGTTCGATTATAAACAGTAACTTTGTGCCCTGCATTTGCTAAATGAAGTGCCATTGGCTTTCCCATGACACCTGTTCCAATCCAAGCTATCTTCATCTTATACCTCATACTTTCTCATTCAGCCATCTAATGACATCATGAAATGCTTTTTCTCGATCGATATCATTGAAAACTTCATGATATGCATCTTTGTATATAATTAATTCTTTTTGATCATGTTTGATCATGTCAAATAAACGTTCACTAAATGATTTAGGAACAATCTTATCTGTTTCTCCATGAATAATTAAAACAGGTGTTTTATATTGATCAATATGTTTATTTAAATATCTTACTCCACCTACAAACATCGTTCCTGCTAATGAAAAATGAAATTTCTTCAAGTTAAGTGGGTCATTAATATATGCATCTTCAACGGATTTGATGCGTGATAATTGATCATCTGCAAAGTTTGTCTTCTTAGATAAGAATCCAAGCCATTTGTACCCTATAAAACGGAAGGGCAAAACATCAGGTATAAAATAAGATGGTGCTGCACTACTGATGATGCCATCAATATCACCATACTTAACAGCATACATGTTAACAATCAGACCACCCATGCTGTGTCCGATTAAGAATATTTTTTGCTCGTTTTGCTTTTTTTGATCCAAAACCAGCACATGTAAATCATCAATCATTTGGTGATAAGATTTTAGTGACCCACGTTTGCCTTGACTTTGCCCATGACCTCTTAAATCATAACGGACAACACTATACCCTTCTTGGTTTAGTCGATCCGTAATCTCTTGATATCTACCTGAATGTTCAGCAATACCATGTGTGATGATAATGGTTGCTTTTGCATTTTCGACCATGTCTTTTTTGACGTGTAGCAAAATATTATTTATTAACATGCATAACAACTCCTTTACTTTAATTATACATAATTTGTGTTAAAAAAATGGTAGTGCTTCATATTTTTTTCTGTTTATGTTGAAAAAAGTTGATAAAATGGAAACGCTTACTTTATTATGATTTAAAACTACATCTTTTTAGATGTATCTTCTTTGAAATATGAAAATATGTTGTATAATGATTATAGAAAACGCCATGAGGAGAGAATATGAAAACAACTTCATTAATCAATAAACATCTAGCACTCAATGCAAGAATGATTGAGTATGCTGGGTTTAATATGCCAGTGTCGTATACCGGAATTTCAGAAGAACATTTAGCTGTGCGTAATGGTATGGGCATTTTTGATGTATCACATATGGGTGAATTTTTAATTGATGGCAAGGATGCACTTACGTTTGTTAATTACATCGTAACCAACATTATTCCTGAAGATTATAGCAAAGTTACATACACATTGTTTTGTGATGAAGAAGGTTTCGTTGTCGATGATTTATTGGTTTATGTCATCAAAGAAAATCAAGTACTTCTTGTTGTGAATGCTGGTAATGTTGATAAGGATTATACCTGGGTTCAACAACAAACAAAGAACTTTGATGTAACTGTGCGAAATGTGAGTGAGAACTATAGTCAAATCGCAATTCAAGGACCTTTTGTAAAAGATCATATTGATGATATTTTAAATCATGTTGTCAGCGATTTAGGCTTCATGACCTACAAAGTAGTCCCTTTTGAAGGTGGTTATGTTATTGCTTCGCGTACCGGTTATACTGGAGAAGATGGCTTCGAAATTTATGGAAGTCATGATCTTGTTGTTAAAGCATGGGATCAAGCCATAATAAAAGGTGCCGTTCCATGCGGTCTTGGTGCACGTGATACCTTGCGATTTGAAGCGAATCTACCTCTATACGGTCATGAGATTAGCGAGACCATAAACCCTATTGAAGCAGGTTTAGGCTTTGCAGTTAAACTGGAGAAAGAGTTTATTGGTAAATCAGCGCTTGTCAAATCAAAGGAACATCAAACAAGAAAGATTGTTGGTATTGAACTACTTGAAAGAAACATACCCAGACAAGGTTATTTAGTTTTTGCAGGTGACATCGAAATAGGTGTCATTACGACAGGGTATTTGTTGCCAACTCAAGAAAAACCTATTGCCTATGCATTAGTTGATATAAATTATAGTAAGTTAGGAACTGAACTTCATGTTCAAATTCGTCAAAAGATGGTTCCAGCAAAAGTGAGAAGTCGAAAATTTTATACGAAAAATTACAATAAATAGGAGGTTCACATGATTAAAGAAGGATTGCTTTATGCACAAAGTCACGAATGGATTAAAGTTGAAGGAAATGTAGGTGTTGTTGGTATTTCTGACCATGCGCAACATGAATTGGGTTCTGTTGTTTTTATTGATTTACCTAAAATAGGTAAAACGGTTAAACAAGGTGATGCTTTTGGTGCTGTAGAATCAGTGAAAGCAGCATCTGATTTATATTTACCTGTCTCAGGTAAAATCATTGCAGTGAATGAAGATCTTGATAGTGCACCTGAAATGCTTAATGATGATCCATATGGTGCATGGATTTGCAAAATTGAAATTGAAAATAGTGATGAACTTGAATCACTAATGACACCTGAAAAGTATACTGATTTTTGTGAGGTATAAGCATGCATAAATATCTGCCCCATACAGAGCAGGATATTTTAGAAATGCTAAAGGTCACTGGTGCGAAAAGCATCGATGATCTCTTTTCTTCTATTCCTGAAAAATTAAGACTTAAAAAAGACTATCAAATACCCTCTGCATTATCTGATGATGCGTTAACCAAACATATGAAACACTTGGCAGGCCAAAACAAAGAACTCATGATTTTTCGTGGTGCTGGTGCATATGATCATTACTCACCAAGTATCATTAAAGCACTCATTTCAAGACAAGAGTTTTTAACATCTTACACACCCTATCAACCAGAAGTTGCACAAGGTACTTTGCAGTATATTTTTGAGTATCAAACGATGATTTGTGAGCTCACTGGTATGGATGTTTCAAACGCTTCCATGTATGATGGTTCAACCGCTACTGCTGAGGCTATGTTCATGGCTTATGCTCAAACAGGCTTAAATAAAATCTTAGTAAGCGAGACTGTTCATCCAAGAGTTATTGAAGTTATCAAAACATATGCAACATATAGAGATATTAACGTTGTAACGATTCCGCATAATAAAGGCGTTTCTGACTTTAATCGTATCAAGGAACATTTAGATGGATCCATGGGTTTAATTGTTCAAAACCCTAATTACTTTGGCATCGTTGAAGATTATACGGGTTATAGTGATGCTATCCATGAAAAAGGTGGACTTTTTATCATGAATAGTGAGGGCCAAGCTTTATCAATCATTAAGTCCCAAGGTGAATATGATGCTGATATCGCTTGTGGAGAGCTTCAATCACTGGGTATCCCATTATCATTTGGTGGTGCATATATTGGTTATTTAGCAACGAAGATGAAATATGTTAGAAAAATGCCTGGTCGTATTTGTGGAATCACCACAGACGTTGATGGCAAACGCGCATTTGTTTTAACACTTCAAGCGAGAGAACAACACATTCGTCGTGCTAAAGCCAACTCAAATATTTGTTCAAATCAGTCACTTCTTGCTTTAGCGGTAACTATTTATTTATCTACTCTTGGTAAGCAAGGACTTATCAAAGTTGCTGAAGAGTCTATGAAAGGTGCTTATGATTTATATCAAAAATTACTTCAAACAGGAAAATTTGAAAAAGTATATGACCAACCTTTTTATAAAGAGTTTGTCTTAAAAGCTAAGTTCGATGTTGATCGTTTTGATCGCTATTTAATTGATGAAGGTATTTTAGGGCCGCTTCACATCGGTAATAATCATTTATTGTTTGCAGTTACCGAAAGACGAAGTGTCGATGATATTAATCTTTTTGTTCAAAAGGTGGTGGCGTTCACATGAAATATTACGATAAACTCATTTTTGAACTCTCTAGAACCGAGCGAATTGGCTTCCAAGTAGAAGAAAAGACATTGGATAAGATTCAACTACCTAGTCATTTACTGAGAAGTAAACCTGCTGATTTACCAGAAGTCTCAGAGTTTGATGTTGTTAGACATTATACAAATGTTTCACAAAAAAACTTTGGTGTTGAAACCGGTTTTTACCCACTTGGTTCTTGTACCATGAAATACAACCCCAAAATCAATGATGAACTAGCAACATTAAGTGGATTTGCAAATATTCACCCTTTACAGCCTGTAGAAACAACACAAGGTCTACTTAAAATATACTATGAAACACAACAGATTTTGTCTGAAGTTTCGGGATTAGCTGCTTATTCACTCAATCCATTTGCAGGTGCTCATGGCGAGTTAGCAGGTTTGATGATTATTAAAGCATATCATGAAAAAAATGGTGATCAAAAACGTAACAAAATTATCGTTCCAGATTCAGCACATGGGACAAACCCAGCTTCTGCAACAGTATGTGGATTTGAAACTGTAGAAATTAAATCAAACCTTGATGGTACCGTCAATTTAGAAGCACTTCGTGCTGTCTTAAACGATGAAACCGCAGGTTTAATGTTAACCAATCCAAACACAGCAGGTGTCTTTGAAAAAGATATTGTAGAAATCGCGAAATTGGTTCATGAAGCAGGCGGTCTTCTTTATTATGATGGTGCAAATTTAAACGCTTTGTTAGGTCG
>OBJA01000230.1_pt1 | contig 53377 bp, 35 predicted proteins | sample 1519751 | NCBI WGS metagenome assembly OBJA01 (sample SAMEA3881238, study PRJEB22517) | soil metagenome | biome: lake sediment; feature: soda lake sediment; material: sediment, water from around vicinity | place: India | collected 2013-12-23 | depth 3 m
TCCGACAGGACCACTTTTTTTGCAGTGAGTGATGCATGCAGTAAATGGGCGCGGTCGTTCCTGCGTACAATGATTCCCATATGCGAAACATCGAGGCCATCGATGCCGGTGGTCAGGCCTACGATGTCACCATCTTTCAGGCTGACTTCATACCGGCTGAGACTTTCCTCGGGGATATAATGATACTGGCGTGAATTAATATTATTTTCGATGCTGATCATTTCCTCAACAAGTTGGGTGCTTGCTTTCAGCTGGCTGTAGCTGCCTGGATGGGTACTCATGAAGTTGATTGTTTTCCGGTAGGGAATATCTGCAATTTCCCTTGTAACATCCTGCACAAGCCCTTTTTGCTGGTTCTCATATATCCAGTCGGTTGTGTAGTGCAGCCTTGATGTATATCCTTTAATTTTTGAATTGCGGTACCTGACATTCACAAGTTCCTGCACAAACCGGTCATAATCAGGCCTGCCGCTTTTGATTGTGCGGGTAAGGGCCAGTACGTTTTCGGCGAATGTAGTGCAGTCGAGTTCCCTTAAATTAATAACAAGCCGTTCATCACCTTCGGCTTCAAGGGTATGGGCGACATACGGTGTTTCAAGAAAATAAGCACCAACTTTTACCATCAAATCACCCGTTGGTGTTACCGACTCATCTTTCATCTGTTCCAGTAACATGCCAATAATCTCAGTATCTTCACCCAATGAGGTGGAATAGGTGTCGACTTTCATTTTGCCAATGCCCGAACACTGGGTAAAAAGAAGCAGCAGGAAAAGGTAAGATACATTTCTCATAAACGGTATCATTATTTTGTAATTCCGGGCCAGTTATCGGTTCTGAAAGGATTGGCCGGAAGTCCTTCCATGTTGTACAGGTTTAAATCATCAGGATTGTTTGCCCAACCATAACGAACGGCGACCGGATTTGGTACATCATCAGAATAAACAATTACTTTATTTTCATCGAGAAGTTCTGCCTTTGCCCAGAAGAATTTCCTGTCGGCACCTGCCACAGCAAAGCCTTTCAGGTAGCCATACCTGTCGTTTACCTTCAGCCCTGAGCCGATTTCCGTAAACGAAATGACAGCCCTGTCGTCGGTGAAATCCACACTGCTGAACATCGGGCCCGAATTGACAACATCTTTTCCGTAGGCAATTCTGAGGGCGTTCAGCGCAAGCCTGTCGCCCACATCCTGTTTGTTGCGCGGATGGATATCACCGGCTTCACCGATATCGATGGCAAGGGCCATGCCTGTGTTGGGCAGTGAAAGTGTCATAGTTTGTGCTTCCCGCAACTCGGCCCAGTCGCTTTCGCCCGGTTGTTCAGGTGCTTCTGTAAAATTGGCAAGCGAAACAAACAGGAACGGGAAGTCGCCCTGGTTCCAGTGCTGCCGCCAGTCGTTGATAAGGCTGGGGAACACACGCCTGTATTGCTGCGCCCTTCCGGCATTCGATTCGCCCTGGTACCAGATGGCCCCTTTGATGCCATAAGGCACAAGAGGCTTAATCATGGCATTGAACAGCAGGGTGGGGTAGGAATTGGGGCCCACATTCACTGCAGCTACCTCGGCCCTTGAAATCCTGAATTTCCAGTCGCCCGAAATATCCTCCTGCTCGCTCCCGATGGCAAGAAACTGGTTTTCGGGATTTCCCCAGATGCCACCATTGCCCCCTGTATCATGAACCCTGACAGCAATGACGTTTTTTCCGGGCCTCAGGTATTTCCTGTCGATTGTATATACCCGCTCATGATCATATTTACCTTCAGTTTTTCCTATTTCTATGCCGTTGAAAAAAGTGATGTCCGAATCATCTATTTTCCCCAGGTGAAGGGTCAGGTTGGCATTTGTCTGTTCCTCATTCAGCCTGATGTCTTTGCGGTACCAGCCAATGCCGTCAATATCGATATACCCCTGTTCTTCCCAATACATTGGCGTTTTAATGCTTTTCCAGTTCTGATCGTTGTAATCAAGTCCTGCCCACACCGGCTCATTCCCGTTCATTCCCTTGTCTTCACGCGGAATTTCTCCCCCAAGGATTTCTTTGACCTGTTCCATTTTTGCCCTGCGGTAGCTTTCCAGATCCATTTGCTGAAGCTCAACCAGTTTCGGTTTGAAATCATTGTCATTGCTGATTGTACGGGGGCTAATCCACGTTTCGGCCACGGTACCTCCCCATGAGGTATGAATCAGTCCTACCGGTACGTCCATTTCCCTGTGCAGGTTTCTTCCAAAGAAATACCCCACGGCCGAAAAACCAGCCACGGTTTCAGGCGAACATTCAACCCATTCGCCACTGCCCAAATCATCCTGCGGGAACTGGGCAACTGCTTTGGGCACTGTAAACAACCTGATGGCAGGGTAACCGGCAGCGGCAACCTCTTCTGCAGCATTGTTGCTCTGGTCGACCCTCCATTCCATGTTCGACTGCCCCGAGCAAATCCACACCTCGCCAATCATGACATTGTCAAGCACTATTGTATTCTTTCCCCTTATTGTCATTGTATAGGGGCCACCGGCATTTTGTACAGGAAGCGTTGCCTGCCATTTGCCGTCACTTCCCGCGCGTGCACGAACAGTCGCCTTGTTGAATACAACCGTAATCCGTTCGCCGGCATCTGCCCACCCCCATACGGGTATTTCAATGCCCTGCTGCAATACCATATTCGAACTGAATATCTTGGGCAACCTGACTTCGGCCCGTGAATTGAATGCCAGGGCTGCCAGAACCGTGAATAACCAAATAGTATTTCTCATTTTCAATATCCTCTATCTATATGCCTATCAAAGCTATTAATTTTTGAATAAGAAGAAAACAGGTTGATGAGGAATTTTTGACGAAATCAGGGATTAACCCAGGCCAGAACGATTTCATGTCAAACCACATTCCGCTTTGAACTCTATGCATAGCAATACAGCAGTTTTCCTTCCAAGCATTACTTCGGAGATACCCAATTCAATATAAAGTCAGCATTAACTCAATGTAAATTCAATAATAATTGAATTTACATTGAGTTTAGATTGAATTTACATTGAGTTTAAATTGAATTTAGTATTGATATGGTAGCATTCAGGCAGCTTTTCTTAAATATTTAAAAATCGATTTCATGATTTTGAGTGAAATGATAATTCATACTTAAAAGTTTTCATTCAAACGCGATATCATTTTTCAATTTTTTAGATAAAAATATGACTTCTTAAAATATTTTAATAATTATTTGTTTTTTCGAAAAATGTTTATTTAAATTGCACATGTTTTTAATTAACTGAAACAATGATGCTAATAGAAACCGGCAGAAAGACCGAACTCTCTGGGAATCTGCTGAAAAAGTACAGGCAAAAGAAAAAAATCCTCTATCTGCTATACAATTATGGCACCTTATCGGGGCCTGCTATCAGCAAAAGAATAGGTGTCAGTCTGCCCACTGTGATTACCATGCTCAATGAGCTGACCGAAAAGGGGTACATTGAAACCTGCGGAACAGGGGAATCGAGGGGAGGAAGAAAACCTGCAATATTCGGGCTTTCCAACAATTCCATTTACATTGTTGCCTGTGAGATTGAACGTTATGGCGCGAAACTCATCATATACAACTCACACAACAAGCCGGTTTCACCGCTTGTGCGATTTGAAACCAACATTGATGATCCGAAGCTTACCGACAAGATATATAAAAATGCCAGGCAGTTAATCAAAGAACATCAGATTGATGAACAGCGGATATTTGGGGTAGGGGTTACCATGCCGGGTTTGATTGATGAAGAGGAAGGCATCAACTTTACAATAAAAAACAAGTCATACCGCAATGTAAAGCAGCGTCTTGAAGACAAGTTCAATACGATGGTTTATGTGAACAATGATGCCCGCATGCAGGCTTTTGGTGAATATCACTTTGGTGCAGCGCAGGGGCATCCCAATGCAATTATCGTAACCTGGAGCTGGGGTGTGGGTTTGGGTGTGATTGTTGACGGGAAACTTTACAACGGATCATCAGGGTTTGCAGGTGAGTTTTCACACATCCAGGTTATTGAAGACGGGAACCTGTGTATTTGCGGCAAACGTGGCTGCCTCGAAACAGTCACTTCGGCATATGTACTTGTGCGGGAAGCCATCAACGGTATCAATGAAAACAAGGTATCGCAACTGACCGAACAGTTCAAGGGCCGCACCAGTGAACTGAAACCTGAAGATATTATACAGGCAGCAAAGGCCGGCGATGAGTTTTCAATTCATCTTCTGCACCAGCTTGGCCTTGCGCTTGGGAAAGGATTATCAATAACCATCCAGTTGCTGAATCCGGGCATCATTGTGCTGGGCGGCCCTGTATCGGCGGCCAATCAGTTTATTTTAACCTCCATCCAGCAGTCGCTTAACAAGTACTGCCTCGAACAGATTTACACCAATACAAAGATTGTCATTTCCGACATCTGGGAACAATCGGGGCTGCTGGGCGTCACTGCCATGCTTTACCAGAAGATTTTCAGTGATGTATATAATTAATTAACATGAAGAACAAGTAGTTTAATTACTAATTTAAATTCAGAATCTATGCGAAAGGTTTTTTTGACTTTAATGATGTGCCTGTTCCTGGTCGCAGGGGCAATGGCACAGTACCGGGTAACAGGTACAGTTACTGATGCGGGGGGCATCGGTATTCCTGGTGCCACAGTGATAGAAAAAGGTACCGGCAATGGTACGGTTACCAATGCCGATGGCAACTACTCACTGAATATTACTTCGGGAAATGCTGTCCTGGTATTCTCATTTGTGGGAATGACGACTGTTGAAGAGCAGGTCAACAACCGTGCTGCAGTGAATGTAAGCATGAGTGTTGATGCCATTGGTCTCGATGAAGTTGTTGTAACAGCTTTGGGTATCAGGCGTGAGGCAAAAAAGATTGGCTATGCCATGACCGAAGTTGCCGGTGAAGAAATTGCAGCCTTAAACACGGTGAATACTGTGCAGGCACTTCAGGGCAAATCGGCAGGTATGAGTATTTCAAGTTCGGATGGTGGTTTGTTCGGCAACGCCAAAATCCAGATTCGTGGGGTATCAGTTTTAAATTCAAGGAACAACCAGCCAATATTTGTGATTGACGGAGTTATTCTTGACAATGATATTTCACAGGAGCATGCCGACTGGTCGGGCAGCTCAAATGACTTTGGAAACCAGCTCAAGAACCTGAACCCTGATGACTATGAGTCAATTTCGGTTTTGAAAGGTGCAGCTGCCACTGCGCTTTATGGTTCAAGGGGTATCAATGGTGCCATAGTTATCAAAACGAAAGACGGAAAAGGTAAAAGAGGTCTGGGAGTAAAAGTTACACAGTCATTTGGTGTTGACCATGCATTTAAACAGCCTGACTTTCAGTATGAATACGGTCCTGGTGCCATGCCCGGTTATGTTGACTACGGGCAGAAGGACAGCAACGGACAATACTACCGTTTTTCAAACGACCAGTTTTTCCTGAATGCAAATGGTGTTCCCACCAAACAAGGTTTTGGCTGGGAGTGGATGGGCTTTGGTCCAAGGTTCGATGGCCGTGAAATTATTGATTTTGACGGGTCAAAAACAACCTACAGCCCAATTAAAACAAATATGCTTGATGCATATGACCTTGGCTTCAACAGCAACACTTCGGTTGCGGTAAGCGGCGGAAATGACAAGAGTACCTTCTACCTGTCGGATTCATACAATCACCGCACAGGGGTATTCCCGTCAAACAAATTCACAAGGAACTCACTGTTGTTTACAGGAACACACAAAATGGCCGACTGGCTGGAGGCTGATGCATCAATTTCGTTTACAACATCGAACCCGCAGAACCCGCGGAACGATTTGGCAGAACTTTTTGTTTCAGGAACCTGGACCAACTGGTATGACACCAAAAAATGGAACAGGCGCGAAATCTGGCAGGCTCCTCACGGAGGTGTGCCACAATCGGCTTACGGTGATCAGAATACCTATGTACCAGGCAATGGTACCTGGTTTACATACCACATCAACAGGAGTTCACGTGAGGAACAGGTTGTAAGGCCGATTGTTGGTATGACAGCAAACCTGACCAACTGGTTCTCACTGCGCGTGGAAGGGAATATGAACTCGTACAATGTAAATTACGAGAACAAGGAGTTGGGAACAGGTTATGCCAATGATGGCGGTTATTATGAACTGAGGCATGAAAAAGATTTGAGCCAGACAGGCAAGGTGGTTGGTAACATCAATACAAACATTACCGAAAACCTGACAACAAACATCATGGTTGGCGGTGAAATATGGAAACAGGAAAGATCATATACAAGAGTCAGGACCGATGGTGGTTTGATTGTTCCCGGACGCTTTTTCCTCGATAACTCCAAGAGGACAAAAATAGGTGACGGCAATGTGAGCGGTACAAAACAAATTAATTCGGTTTATTTTCTTGCCAACTTTGGCTGGAAGGAAGTGTTGTTTGTTGACATCACCGGCCGTAACGACTGGTCATCGGCACTTGTATTTACAAACGGTACCGGAAACTATTCATATTTCTATCCTTCTGTCAGCTCATCATGGCTTTTCAGCGAAAGCTTCAACAGGCCCGACTGGCTGTCATTTGGTAAACTTCGCTTATCATGGGCAAAGGTTGGTAATGATACATCACCATATTTCCTGAACCCGGGGTATTCTATCGGACAGTACGAACTGGCAAACGGAAGTTTTGTATACAACAATGCAAAAAGCACAACCTCGGTCGATCAGGAAATCATGCCTGAAATGAAGAACTCAATTGAGGCAGGTATCGATGTCCGCATGTTCAATAACAGGGTTGGATTTGATGTGGCTTATTACAATGAAGACATCAACAACCAGATTGGTATGGTGCCGATCCCACAGGAATCAGGCGTTTCAAACCTGCTGACTAACGTAGGGTCGTTAAAAAATGAAGGCCTTGAAGTTAAAGTCCATGTTACACCAATCAGGACAAGAAACTTCAACTGGACCTCTACATTCAACTACTGGAACAATAAGACCACTGTAACAAAACTTCATGAAGATTTTGGTGCATATAAGGTTTTGGGTGACACTTATGTTGACTATGGTAACTACCGTATAGGTTCGGTTGCATTTGAAGGTGGCGAATATGGTGTGCTGATGTCGGATATCCTTCCAAAGAAATTTGTGACAAGCGATCCGAATGATCCAAGAAACGGAATGCCTGAGCTTGTATGGAGCGATGCAAGAAGGGGAGCTTACCTGCAGCGGAGCTACAAGGTAGAGGAAATTGGTAAAATCCAGCCTGACTTTGAAGGTTCATGGGACAACTCATTTTCTTTAGGAAACCTTTCAGTTTCGGTATTGATTGATGCACGTTTTGGCGGGCATGTGGCATCGTATGCAAACCGTTACGGTACGGCTTACGGATGGCTTGAAACTTCACTGAAATACAGGGATGCCGCTTATGATGGCGTATCATGGACATCGAAATATGCCGATACAAACGGCCGCACCTACACCGATGGTGTGATTCCTGAAGGAGTTTTTGCAATGGGTCAGATGGTAACTGCACCTAACGGACAGCGGATTGATGTTGGAGGTATGACATACAAACAGGCTGTTGAGGCCGGACATATTGAGCCTACCCATGCCGGTTTCTACCACTACTTTACAAATTCATGGGGACAGGGCGTTATCAATGATTCATGGTTCAATGAGCTGAGCTACATTGCACTGAGAAACATTTCAGTTGGTTATACATTACCCCGTTCAGTAGCACAGTCGCTGAAGGCCCAGAACCTTTATGTAGGTTTTAACGCCCGCAACCTGGGTTACCTGTATAATACAATGCCCAACAACATGAACCCTGAAAGCTTCCGCGGAACTACAAGTGATGCCAGCTTCCTGCAGCGTTCTGTGATGCCTTACACGGCAACCTATACATTTACATTATCGGTTGACTTTTAATCCATTAAAATTAGAAAAGTATGAAAAACAGGTTTAAAATAATATACGCTTTCATTTTTCTGATGGCATGGGGTTGCGACATCAATGACTTTGCAGAAATGAATTCCAATCCTTCCAGCCTTTCAGAACCTGATTTAAGGTATTCGATTACCAAGGCAGTGGAACAGATGTATGAAAATGACTATACCAACTGGTTCTACACAAATTTCCAGTACATCTATCCATGGTCGCAGCTTACAACCGTTCAGGGCGGAAATGGTCCTGCAATGGCAGAAATGGGGCCTTATGGCAGCCAGAATATTTACAGGGAGTTATTTCCCCAGACTGTTGACATCAGGCAGCGGATTGAAGCGATGGATGAATCCAACAAGGCGATGTACCAGTCGCTGAAGGCAATCACATACGCCATCCAGATTCAGCCCGCCATTTTTAATACTGACCTTACAGGTTCATTGGTTTATACAGAAGCAGGGCTGGCACCTTATACCAACCCTCCGCTGATTACTCCGAAGTACGACAACCAGGAGGCACTGTTCAACACCTGGCTTACTGAACTGAATAATGCCATTACCACACTTACAACTGCACAGAACCAGGTAATGCTGGGCGCACAGGATGTGATTTATGGCGGTGACTATGCCAAATGGGCAAAGTTCAGCAACCTGCTGAAACTAAGGATTGCAGCAAGGCTTGTGAATATTGACAGGGCAAAAGCGCTTCAGATTGCACAGGAAGTTGCCAGTTCACCTGCAGGTTATATGGATAACCTCGATGATGATTTTATTTATCACCGCGGTGTGAAGTATTATGGTACAGGCAACGGGTTGTGGATTGGTTATGCAGGCAGAAACCTTGTTGATTTCCTTGTGGAGAACAGGGACCCGCGTCTGCGTTTCATCTATGAAAAAAACCATTTCAATGCTGAAGTAGTTCAGGCATTCATTGATGCAGGGAAAGCACTTCCGCCTTATGTTGCAGAATATGTAGAGTACAATGCTGAGGGCGGTTTCGCAGGATGGAAAGCACCGGGCGAACCATGGGTAAGGTATCATGGCGTTCCGCTGGCACCCGATGCACTGCTTGCAGGTGAGAATGATATTTATTTCAAGCAGGGAACCTTATACAGGATTTCACTTGACGGGGTTGAAAAAACTTATTCAGCCACTTCATTGTATTCTGAAAAACTTGTACGCACTTCCTATGATTACACTTATCCAACCAAACCGGGCGGACGCGTAATCCAGCTTAAAGACAATGATCCACCGTTAAGGGTTATTATTGGCAGCTCGGCAGAAGCCAACCTTTACCTGGCTGAATTTAAGTTGCTGGGTGCAAACCTGCCAAAATCAGCACAGGAATATTTCAACCGTGGTGTTGAACTTTCAATCCGTCGTGCCGATGCACTGGCCAAAAACAACCAGATGCCATATTATGAGAATGACCCGGTTTATACAAATCCTGAAATGGCTGCCACAGCTTCAACGAAGCTGAAGGGCGGCGAGATTGAGGCTCTGCTGACACAGCCGGCTTACAATCTTGCTACTGACGGTCTGGAAAAGGTGTATATACAGCAGTATATCAACTTCGCCAATACTCCGGGAGATGTATGGACACTTGTCCGCCGTTCGGGCATTCCTAAAAAGAACAGTGAATACCTGGCATGGGATCCGCTCACTGCTTCAGGCAGTGAACTTGTACTTCCCCGCAGGTTTACCGTAGGAACTCCGACCGAAGACAGCAAAAACTACGCAAATGAGATGCAGGCTGTTCAGGATCAGGGCTTCACTACTGGTACTTCTGCTCCTGAGGTGCTGAATTCACAAAGGTTGTGGTTCGACAAACAGAACCCGGCGTATGGTGCTGGTCCTAAATAATGAAGTTGAGTTTAGTTTGAACAGAGAAATATTGGTTTGAGAGAAAAGCAAGGGCTGCCCTTTATTGGGGCGGCTCTTGTCATTAAAATAAATCGCTATCTTTAGTGAAAATCATAATCAAAATCCAATGAAATCAAAAAACCTTTTCATGATTGCGGTAACATTTTTGTTGCCTTTAATTTCTCTTCAGCTTCATGCACAGGAGGTTGTAATCAAAGGAAAAGTAACTGTACATGAAGAATACGGGCTGAACAAAGTACTTGTGACTGCCATCCGGTCGGGAACAACGGCATATACAGATACTGCAGGATTTTTCTTGATTTCCTGCCTGAAGAAGGATAGACTGGCAGTTGAGGCCAATGGTTTTTCAGACAGGCATATCAGGCTGAATAATAAAAACCGGGAAGGTTTTATTTACATTGACCTGGAACTTGCACCCACAGAAGATGCTGCTGATGTGGCTACCGGTTACGGGCATATCAGTAAAAATAAACTTTCGCATGCCATTGAACGGGCACACACGACAAATAATTTCAGCGAATATGCTTCTGTTCCGGATATCATTAAAGGCAGGGTGTCGGGTGTAAGTATTAATGAAACATCCATTACAATCAGGGGAACAAATACCTATCACGACAAGGGGCCATTGATTCTTGTTGATGGTGTTGCTGTAGATTTTATGGCACTTAAGAATATGTCAACTTCCCAGGTAAAGTCGGTCGATGTCCTGAAGGGTGGTTCAGCCACTGCCCGTTATGGTTCAAGAGGGTTGGAGGGCGTTATCATCATCCATACAAAAAGAAGTAATTAAGCATTGTATAAATTTTAAGCTATTAATATTTTAAGATGATCGTACAGGGAAGAATGAAAGCCGTGTTGATGTTGCTGTGCATTATTGTTACAGGAATATCGGCTGAAAGTAAAGAGAAGGATACGAAAAGAGTAAAAATTACCTACCAGACAATTGTAAATGGTGAGATTCGGGGAATGGGAGGTACCATGACATTGATTGCCGGTGCCGGAGCTTCCAAATCATTCACCGAAAGCACAGGAGCAGCACTTATTCCGCAAACCCCGGCAGAGGCTGCTTATGTGGATTATCATAATAAAACCACCTACCAGTCAGCAAGCCTTTATGATGGCAAAAAAATCTATACTGAGCTGGCTTTTTCAGAATATCCTGAAATTGAAGAGACTGGTGAAACAGAAAAGATTCTGGGATATACCTGTAAGAAAGTGAAGGCATCACTTCGTTCCAATTCACTGGAAATCTGGTATACCACCGATGTGAAGGTGAAGGGTACCCCGCAGATGAGCTATGGCATTGTCGACGGGCTGGTATTGAAGGTAGTCAGGAACGGGAACTATGGCCTTGTGGCCACAAAGGTGGAGGAATTGAAGGGGAAAAATATTGATCCTGTTATTCCTGAATCGCTGGGCGAAAAAGTGGATGCACCATATTATCGCCACCTGCTGACTTCAAGTTTTATTACCACTGTGGAGGTATTCAATGATGAGCAGATTAGCTGGGGAAATCCCATTGAAAACCCGGAAGGGATCAGTTTAAACCAGACTTACAGGTATGCAGGCGGCACGGTGATTCTCAAACGGGTGAAATTGCCTGAAGTATCGGCCGACTACCTTGTTTTTGCTGAACTTGAGCAATATTCAAACGGCGATGCCTATGACCGCACGGGCACCGTTTTCATTATACCCGAAGACAAGGAAAAATCGTTCTTCAATGCCCTGAATGACGGCCTGGATGCAGTGCCGGCATGGCAGGCATCAAACGGAAAAAGCTACCAGGGAGTGACAGCAACTGCTGATTTTTCCCCTGCCGTGGAACTTGTCAGGTTTTTTACCCCTTTTGGCGTTAGCCATTTTAACAAGCAGGTGGAAGTATACGGGCAGCAGTGGGAAGATAAAGCCTGGTACAAGCAGGATATCACCGAGCTTCTGCCCATGTTGAAAGGTGAGGTATGGATAGGTGCTTTTATCGGCAATTACGACAAGGGGGGCCATAAAATAAGCCTCGACCTGAAGTATTATCCCGGCAGCCGTGCTGTCAGGGAGACATCAGAAGAAAAGAAAACATGGATATATCCGCTTATCAACACGCTCAACATCATGGAAATGGCAGGGCAGGAGTACGGGACAATGTTTGAAAAAGATTCGCTCAGTATTGAAGTTGATATTCCGGAGGGTGTGAAGAATATATCACTGCGGTATATATCAACCGGTCATGGCGGCTGGGGAGGCGGTGACGAGTTTAACCGGAAGGTCAATTCGGTGTTGGTTGATAACAAACTCGTATACAATTATATTCCATGGAACAGCAACTGCGGCTCGTACAGGAAGTATAACCCGGCATCGGGGAATTTCTGGAACGGGGTAACCTCGAGCGATTACAGCCGGTCGGGCTGGTGTCCGGGTGAAGCTACAAACCCGGTTTATATCCCGCTGAATGATTTGACACCCGGCAGGCATACAATCAAAATAGCCATCCCACTGGGTGAAAGGGAAGGCGGAAGTTTCAGCCACTGGAATATTTCGGGGGTGCTGACAGGCTTTTCAGAGTAAGGTGATATATCAGGACCATTCATATGTAAAAGAGTCCCCGGGGGCTCTTTTACTGTTTTACAGGGGTAACTTTTATTCATGATAACTTATGAACATACAGTCCTTTGTGATTAAATATTTTGTAATTTGCCTGTTATTCCTAATCCAATGATGATGAAAAAGCTGATTTTATTATTTGTTATACCGGTATGTATTGCATGCTCGCCTTCCGTCAGAAAAAGCAGTTCGGAGTTTACTGTAATCAGGGGGACAAACCTGGCGCACTGGCTTTCGCAAAGCAGCAGGAGGGGGTTCGAGCGGGAGCAGTTTATTACAAAGGCCGACATCGATGCCATTGCCCAAATGGGTTTCGACCATGTGAGGCTTCCGGTTGATGAAGAGCAGATGTGGGATGAGAGCGGCAACAGGCATGCCGATGCTTTTCAGCTGATGGAGAACTGCATTAACTGGTGTGCGGAAAACAACCTTAGGGTAATCGTTGATTTGCATATTCTGCGGTCACATCATTTTAATGCCGCTGAAAAACCATTATGGACCGATCCTTTGGAGCAGGAAAAATTTTATGGGTTGTGGCGTGACCTGTCATCGGTATTGTCAAAATATCCCACAAGCCTTGTAGCCTATGAGCTGATGAATGAAGCTGTAGCCGATGATCCGGAGTTATGGAATAACCTTGTGGCCAATGCTGTGGCAGCCATCCGTGAACTGGAACCCGAACGTACAATAGTTATCGGTTCCAACCGCTGGCAGTCGGTCGATACGTTTGATGAACTAAGAATCCCTGAAAATGACAGGAACATTTTACTGAGCTTTCATTTTTATGAACCTTTTCTTTTGACACACTGGAATGCAGGTTGGACACAATTAAAAGGCTACACTGGTCCTGTTCATTATCCGGGGGTAATTTTGTCAGAAGAAGAATATGAAGCGTTGCCGGCAGAGATGCAAAAGATGACCGAATCATGGACAGGAAAGCATTTTGATAAGCAATGGATACTTGAGAAATGGTCGAAACCGATGCAGCTTGCTGAAAAACTGGGATTGCCTCTGTATTGCGGTGAATTTGGAGTGATTGCCGGTCCTCCGGAAGATGTGCGGCTTAACTGGTACCGCGATATGATAGAACTGTTTGAAGAAACGGGTATTGGTTATGCCAACTGGAACTATAAAAGCGGAAGCTTCGGGCTTGTGGTGGATGAGGGCAAGCTGCACAAAGAGATGATAAGCATAGTCGCCGTGGATTAAAAATTCAGGCACCGTCAATCAAATTGAAAGGCGGTGCCTGAAATTGATCAGAGCTTCATCTGGCTTTCAGCCGCAACCCTGGGTTTTACACCTGTATTTCCTCCCATCGATAAAGTAATATCGACAGGTTCATTTGTTTTCCATGCACCATTTGTAAAATCGGGGACATCAATTGAGTCAGAACGGTTGGCTACCGACCATTCGCTCAGTGGTGCCACCACGCTCCAGAGTGCAGCATCATACACATCCTGGTCGAGTGGTATGCCGTTTCTCAGGCAGTCGATGAGTCTCCAGTCCATCATGAAGTCCATTCCCCCATGCCCGCCTATTTCCTTTGCCATTTCACCTACAAGCTTAACGATGGCAGGCGTATATTTTTCTTCGAGTTCTTTCATGCCTTCAGCGTTTATCCAGCTGTGGCCTGTTGCTATCTTTCCGGGCAGCGGCCATTTTTGTGCGATTCCCTTTGTGCCGCTGACAAGATGAATCCGGGAATAAGGCCTCGGACTCGTTACATCATGCTGTATCATGATTGTTTTGCCTTTGCTTGTGCGTATGAGCGTGGTGTTCATGTTGCCACGGTATCCGCCGGTATCAAAAGGTGCATAAAAGGCATCTTCGGAGGCCAGCCGGGCTGCCATTTTACCCATCTGGAAATCGTTGCACGACATGGAAGTAAGGTAGTCCATTTTGTCACCGCGGTTCACATTCAAAATCTGGCACACCGGGCCCAGCCCATGGGTAGGGTAGAGGCTGCCGTTACGGAGCTGGTTTTCCCTGAGCCGCCACATATCGGAGTATGAGTCTTTCCCGAAATTGTTGGTGAGCAGGTCGTGGATATAAGCCCCTTCGGTATGAACCACCTCACCGAAGAATCCCTGCCGGGCCATGTTCAGTGTAAGCAGTTCAAAGAAGTCGTAGCAGCAGTTTTCGAGCATCATGCAATGTTTGCGGGTGCGCTCCGAGGTTTCCACAAGTTGCCAGGCTTCTTCCACAGTAACGGCGGCAGGCACTTCAGTTGCCGCATGTTTGCCGTTTTCCATGGCGTAGACACACATGGGTGTATGCAAATCCCACGGTGTACAGATGTAAACCAAATCGACATCGCTGCTTTCACACAGGGCTTTCCATGCGTCTTCACTGCCACTGTATTCTTTTGCTGCAGCCATTCCGCGACGAGCGAGGATACGCTGGGCGCGTTCCACTCCGGCAGGATTTTTATCGCAAAGCGCAGTGATTTCGACGCCTTCAATGTTCGACATGCGTTCAACGGCTCCTGGTCCGCGGTTTCCAAGGCCAATAAAGCCTATCCTGACAGTTTCGAGTTTTGGTGCTGCATAGCCGCACATATTGAACTGCTGCGGGTGCGACCGGCCTGCTGCTTCCCTGATGGATGCAAGTGCCTGTTCTTCCCGTCCTGTTACCTGCCTGCTGCATGATGAAAGTCCTCCTGAAAGAGCACCTGCACCTGCGATTCCGGCAATCTGGAAAAACTTCCTCCTGTTGGTTTTCATATCCCCTGGTTTTTTTAGTTTTTAAATATTTTTCAAAGCTGATAAACCTATTTCAAAAAGTTTAAAAATATAAATTTATCGCTATTTTAAGTTTTTATTTTTGAAAATAAAAAAGCTTTCCATTTCTTTTTTCTATTTTAGATTACTGCAAGTAATGGTTGTTAATGAATTTATTTCAACATCTGGCTTAATTACCTTTAATATGAAAAAGAATTGGCTTCCCGCGTTTTTCTTTCTGATATTTATAAATCTATCGGCACAGGATGAAGTTACAAAATCGGGATGGAATTTTGGTGCTTTGCCGAGTATTTCCTTTGACACAGATCTGGGATTTCAATATGGAGCCCTTGTCGATTTATATGATTATGGTTCGGGTGCCCGGTATCCGTTGTATGATCATAAGTTTTACCTTGAAGTTTCGCGTTATACCAAGGGCAGCGGCATCAACCGGTTTTATTATGAATCCGACAGGTTAATCAGAGGGTTGTGGACTGCTGTTGATTTAAGTTATCTTTCTGACCAGGCCTATGATTTCTATGGGTTTAACGGTTATGAGGCAGTAGTCAATCCTGAATGGATAGATGACCAGGATGATGCATATGTGACACGCATGTTTTATAAGTACGACAGAAAGATGTTCCGGTTCAAGGTTGATTTGCAGGGCGATTTTTACGGAGAGAACATGAAATGGGCAGCCGGTATCAACCTGTTGAATTTCAGGGTTGGTTCAGTGGATATCGACAGGTTAAACAAGGGGAAGTCGGGTGATGATGTATTGCCAGAGGAAGATGGTTTATATGAAAAATACCAGCAGTGGGGGATTATTTCACAGGAAGAGGCCGACGGTGGATTTATTCCCGAGCTGAAGGCTGGTCTTGTCTATGATTCGCGTGACAACAGGCCAAACCCCATGAGGGGTATATGGACAGAAGCAGTGGTTGCGGCAGTTCCCGGTTTCCTTGGCGCAGAAAGCAGTTTTGCCAAGTTCAGTATTACGCACAGGCAGTATTTTACACTTATTCCCGATGATTTGTCATTGGCCTACCGGCTTGCGTGGCAGTCGACAATTGCAGGTGATGTGCCCTTTTATTACCAGACCCAGATAATTGTATCGGAGATGAGGGGTTTCACCTCAGAAGGCCTTGGCGGAGGGAAAACCATCAGGGGTATCAGGAGAAACCGGATAGTGGGCGACGGCGTTTTTTATGGCAATCTGGAGGCCAGGTGGAAATTTGCCCGGTTCCAGCTGATGAACAACAATTTTTATCTGGGGCTGAACGGCTTTACCGATTTTGGCAGGGTGATACAGCGGATGGAAATCAATTCGATTTTTTCTCAGCTGCCCGGCGAATATTTCAATTTAGGTGCTGAAAAAATGCATTTCTCCTATGGTGCAGGGCTGCGGGTTGTGATGAACCAGAATTTTGTTGTTGCCATTGATTATGGGATTGCAGCCGATAAGCGCGATGGGGATTCAGGATTATATATCGGTCTGAATTATTTGTTTTAGTCTATTATGCGGCTCTGTATTGTGTTCTGAAGAGAACCCATATAATGGCATCAGGTGTTGGGATTATTTTACCTGACATTTTTAAGTTTTCAGGTATAGTTATGATGTACCAGCCGGACTGAACTGGTTGAAGAACAATCAGCTTCTGCACAGTTTGCGATTTCCCTTGCCGGGGGAGCAGGTTATAAGGCCGCATGTACTTAAAATTGCGGTGCTCAGCCAATTGACGTGGGTTTTTCCAGTCAGGGCTTGGGTGCAGCTGGTTTCCGGAAAATATATCACCTGATTGATAAAACGGGATGTCAGTCTTTTACCCTCTTGAATCGAAATAATTTAAGCATCCAGTTGGGCAGTGGATGATGCCCCCTTTTACGGAAGTCGATATACCACCCAACCTTTTTGAGAATAGGGATTTTGTGAGTTTCCACAAATTCAATCAGTGTACCTTCAGGGGCCTGAATGTATGCAAAGTTACCTGCAGCTTCACCCATATCGAATGTGTCGGAATTGCGTGCACTGTCGACAGTAAATGGAAAGCCTGCTTCGCTGGCATTTTTCCGGAGTTGATCCATCCCGTTGATATCGAAACAGAGGTGAATGAATCCCAGGTCACCCCAGATCCGGTTTTCGAAAATCGGACGGGGCTTCCGGTCCAGTGGCTGAATGAGTTCGATGCAGGTAGGGCCGAAGAAGGGGCTGAAAGCACCTTTTTTCTGGCGTGTATGCCTCAGGAGGATTCTCCTGAAAGTCCCGTTCCCACCCGGTAGCCCTGCCAGGTCGGTAAAAGTGCCGGTTTGATCATAAACAACCGCATCGTACTGCAGGAGCTGGTTATATACCTTCAGGCTCTCGTCCATATCCTTTACACCGATTAAAGCACCGTACACCCCTCCTGTCACTGACTTTTCGGTTTTGAATACATTTGGTTCATGTGTGACATCCCACAGGTTTCCATAAACATCTTTCAGGTAGAAATGGCCGGTTCCTGCAGGGTTTTCAGAAATGGGTCCGAGGACATTTAGTCCGTTTGAGGTGAAAGTTGTGAATGCATGTTCCACATTGTCAGTTTTCAGTATACCTGCGTTGATGCCCAGATCGCCTGCCTGTATTTCGAAGGAAGGCCCTTCAGGTACTTTTCCCTTATGCTGCCATATTTCAAAACCACCACCACCTCTCATGTTCAGGGCCAGGACGGCATGCCGGGGACGGGGTTTCCCGCCTGTATAGGGCAACATCAGTTCGGCAGTTGCTTCATCTTCAAACATCCTGATGTCCATGGAAAAATTTTTCCTGTACCATTTCCAGGCTTCACCCAGATTCTCTACACCCACACCGATTTGCTGAATTCCGTTTATTTTGATCTCCATTTTCAGTTTTAAATTACAATTACAAAGGTTTAACTTTGGGAGCAAGGTAATAATACATTGCAGGCAGGAATTTTCTGATATATACCATCAGAATTTCAGTACCCCCTGTGAGAATTTCCTTACGTTCCTTCTCCAGACCTTTTACAATATCCCTTGCCGCTGATTCGGCTGATTTCCCTTTCTTCTGGCCCTCGTCCATTTTTCCATGTTTTGAACCATCACTGCTCAGTGCATTTACCGATATGTTGGTTTTTATTCGTCCCGGAATAACCATGCTGACACGTATTTTGTTCTGAAGGTTTTCAGCCCTCAGGCTTTCGAAGAACCCGTGAAGTGCGTGTTTCGATGCCGAATAGGCCGAGCGGTATGGAATGCCGAATTTGCCGACAATGCTGGAAGTGACAGCAATGTGTCCGCCACCATGTTGAATCATTGCAGGAAGGATTGCTTTTGTCAGGGCAATGGTTCCAAAAAAATTCACCTCAAAAATTTTACGGTCAACATGCAGTGGTGTTTCGGATGTAAACGAACGCTGGCTTATTCCCCCGAAGTGGTACAATGCATCGGGGACACCTGCCGATGATAAAACTGTGCTGGCAGCTTCAGTCACCGAGTCCTCTTTTTCGAGATCGAGGGGAACGATTATTGCAGTGCTGCCGTTTTGAGTGCACACAGAGGCCACTTCTTCAAGAGCGGAAATGTTTCTTGCCGACAGAATAAGATTTGCCTTATGCTTTGATATTTCCAAAGCAACTGCTTTTCCTATTCCTGATGAAGCTCCTGTTACCCAGATTAGTTTTCCTGAAAAAGTCATATTCTTGCTTTTGAGCAATACGAATATAGCAGATTTTTCCGGATGAGATGCCATGGGAAAGCCCTGTTGAAGGAAACAAATGATGTTTTGGATAAAATGTCAATGCCCTAAAAAGCCTTATCAGCAATATTCTGATTTTTGGTTTTTTTATTCCGGTTCAGGATTGCCTTCATCTTTTCAAGCAGGTTGCTGAAGCTGTTAAATTCTTCGGTGAATGAAAATCCCACTCCCTGAGTATAGGGAGCCGTTTCATATATCAGGTTGTTGTTCGACCTGTTATATGCCTTGAATTTGATTTTACCGCTTGGCACAAGTTTGACATTCACATCGAAATCACCTACCATCTGGCTGTTGTTACGGGAGTAAGGATTGTTGTTGTTGCCAATGTTGCCGTTGATGGTTACCCGGTCGTTGAAGATCTGGGTACTCATGGCCAATTCAATTTCATCGTTAGTAATCTGGTTGCCCGGGCGGTAGTTGAGGCCTATATCAACATTGCTGCTGATTTGGGAAAGCCAGTTGCTCAGTTGGTTTGAAAACAGTTCACTTGCAGTTGTACCGAAAAGATTCGGGTTTTGGGCTTCATAGGTGCCGCGCAGATATTCCGGCGTGTAGAATTTTCCCAGAACAACAAGCGACAGAATCTGCTTATTCAGTTCCTCAGGTGTATTAAAGAATTGTTTCAGCTCTTCGACAAGCCGGTCTTCCACAGTCGGAAAGTTAATCTCGAAATTGATATTGGGATTCGAAAGCTGGTCAGAAAGCAATATCTTACTCTCGACCTGGATACGCTGGTTCTGGTAAATATTGTCGTATGTGTTTACAAGCAGGTCATAAAGGGAAGCCTTCAGTTTATATATAGCGCTGATGTTAATGATTGCGTTGTATGGGTCACCCGACCAGATGATTGTTCCGCCCTGCTCAATTGTGAATCTTTTATTGATGACATTTTGCAGCGTAAAAAGATAATCACCCCGTTCAACAGTGTAATCGCCCGACAGGGTAATGTTTCCATCCTTGTCTATCCCAAAACGCAGGATACCCTCACCCTGTGCCCTGATGACATCACCTATCTGGGAGTTATAGATAAGTTGAGCGCGGGCTTCAGGAGTTGCACGTATTGTAAGGTTCAGGTTAAAGTCACCTTCATCCTTTCTTGAAAACAGGAAGTCCTGTCTGTCGTCGTGTTCTGCCGAAATAAACTGGATGAAATCATACCGTTCGAGCACGCTTTCATCTTCGAGTGAAATATTCACATTGGTTCCTGAAAGTGTTGTGCCAGTACCTGTGAGATTCACATTTTTCCCGATTCCGGTGATAGAAAACCTTCCGTTTGCAAACACCTGTCCGTAGAACTGGGGATTGTTACGTGCGGTTGTATTGAGTGCCATCAGCCGTGGGGAACTGACAGTCAGCTCATACTGCATATTGTTGAAGTTGTTGTGAATAATGGTTCCGTGAAATGTACCTTTATTGCCAGCCATATCAGTGACTGCAATCCGGTTGAACAATATGGTATCACCCTTGAAAAACACAGAATCGTTAAAACTGTAATTCACCTGGGTATAATCAACTGTAAGTCCGGCGTTGATCCCTTTTATTGCACCGTTCAGCAGAATTCTGTCGGGGGTACCGTGAATTTTTACCTTTCCGGAGCCATTCCCCTTAAAATTGGAGATGTTGCTGCGTATAAAGGTTTCCATGACAACAAGCGATAATTCATCGAAATAGGCATGGTATAATAATTCCTTGCTCTTTGGATTATAATTGCCTTCCACAAGAAGTTTTTGTTCCTGCAGGGTTGAAATTTCGAGTGCCGATTGGATAATGCCCCTGTCGTTGTCCCATTGGTTAAGCATTGTCACGTTCCCGATATCCTGGTCCCTGAATGAAAATTGTTTGATTTTAAAATCAGAAAACACCAGGCGCTGGCCGTAATAATCCTGTATGGCTGCAAGTCCGTTAACTCTGCCTTTCATGGGTAAATCGTCATCGAGGTATGTTTCAATGCTTGCAAGGTTCAGATTCTCGATGATGATTGAAAGCAGGCTTGTATCATTTTCAGCCAGCTCACCGTCAACCATCAGTGACTGGTTGCGGTTTTGTATTTTGAATTTCCCGATTTTGATTGTCGTGCTGTCAACAGAAGCGGTAAAAGGATGGATTTGCCACAGGGAGTCGGCTATAATGATTTGTGACGGGTAACCTTCTATTTCAATATGAGAGTAAGGGGAATTCTTGTTATCGCTCAGGACTGCCTTGCTGAAAATTTCACCACTGTATTTATTGTTTCCTTCCTTTCCCCAGACAATCTGGTTAAGGATTACGTTGTTTTCAATCTCTGAATCGATGGTAAGATTTTCGATTTTCATGCCGTTTTTCAGCAGTACTTCCCCGAACCTGAAGCGGGAGGCAAACACATTATCACGGGGATTATTTCCGATAAATATATTCCGGATCATGAAGTTCTCGGTCCTGAATCCTGGAATACTCCCTTTCAGTTCGAATACGGAGCGCTCCGAATCCATTTGTCCGTAGAGCAGGAATGGAGTTTCAATCTTTATGTTTGGCGCAAAAACAGCTGTAATACCATCGAGGTTCCTGACATCTACCTGGTACCCGAATTTATTAACCTTTCCCTGGTTCCTGGGGTCATAATTCACTACTGGCAGGTAGCGGTGCATACTCTTTTCGAAGGCATCGAGCACGTTCTGAAAATGGTACGTCCCGTTCACATCGACATCGAAGTAATCGGATGAGAAAGTCAGGTAGTTATTTAATCCGCTGGAGATTGATTTCAGTTCGATGCCGCCCAGGTTCAGTTCCCCGTTACGGTTTGAATATTGCCCATTTTCAACCGTTATTGAACCTACAAGGTTATCAATCCTGTTTCCTGAAAAGTTGGCATTCATTACAAATGCAAGTTCTGCCTCAGGATATTTGTCTCCGAGGTTGAGTTTTCCCGGCAGTGCCCTATGCAGATCGAGGCGGAAGTCAAAGACGGGTACTTCGGGATTAAAGTTGACTTTCCCAAGGAAATCAAACCTGAGGTTGGAATCGTTCATCATCACCATTCCATCGAACATCTTGTTATTCAGGATACCATCGAGCCTGATGTTTTCGTACTGATAATCATTGATGCTGATACGCGATATTCCAGCCCTGAATTTCCCGGCAACATGGTGTGTGGCAGGTTCATAATATCCATCGACACTTCCGTTTGCAGTAAGATTACCTACATAGGTATTTTTAAGTAGTCTGCCTAATCTGAAATCCCTGGTTGCCACCTTTCCACGATAGGTAACCCGTTTGCCGCCGTCAGGAACAACCGAAAGGTCGGTGGTTATTCTGCCCATACGGCTGGTAAGTGTACCGTATGCCACGAAATCGGTAAGGAATCCTGTGAAGTTACCCCGGTAGGTCATTTCGCCTGCTGAATGAAGCGTTTCAGGGAAATGCATGTACCTGGGTTTGCCATTTCCCGGAAGTTTAATCCTGCTGAGTTCATCAAAAGTGGTTCTTGATTCCTTCAGGTCGAGGAACAGGTACATGGTTTCAGTGGTTGTGATATCGTTTATATAGAAATCAACAAGTGCCTCTGTTTTTTCGCCGGTAGCAAGCTTTAGATCTTTTCCCTTCAGGTTGTTGATGTTGCCATGAACCTGCCCCGATATTTGTACGACCTGGTCCATTCCCTTTAAGGCAGGTACCAGCAGGGCAATTTCATAGAAACTTATTCTGGAAGGAGCAAAAAGCAAATCGAACTGTATATCTTCAGGAAAGCTGCCTTCGTCGCCGGGTAACTCTATCAGGAACTGGTTTCCAGCTATCTCAGAATGATCCGACTTCAGGTAAAATGCTAATAATTCAGCCTTGCCGTCAGAAAATGAAACTGTTGATTTCAGGTCCTTGATGATAAACTGTTTGCCATCGTGAAATGACAGCTGGTTTATCTTGAAATGAAGAGAATCGGGAGCAAGGAGAAAATCAGAAATATTCAGATGAAAATCTTTTGCAGTCAGGATATTTTTTTTCTCATGCTGAATGTCACTGTACTGAAGTATGGCATCGGTAAAATCGAACTGGCTGCATCTGTACTTCCATTTATTGCTGCTGTTGCGGTCAGATGAAAGCGCATCAACGATGAAAGAAAAGTTATAAACATCTAAGGAATCCTTCTTTACATTCAACTGGCTGTTGTCGAATTCAAGGTTCTTCAGGGCCAGTTTTTTCTTCCTTATTTTCAGGGTATCAATCCGGGCTGAGACCGATTGTACAAAAAGCAGCGTATCGGCCTGCTGATCTTCAATCAAAACATCCCTGAGGATAATCTTTCTGAAGAATGAAATATCAACTTTCCCGATCTGAATTTTAGCTCCTATGCGCTCAGAGAAGTGGCTGGCAATGTGCTGTGTAAGGTAAGTCTGGACTCTGCTGTTCTGCAGGGCCCACCACGTGCTTCCGGTTAATACAATAAATACCGCCAGAACCAGAATTGCTATTTTCCAGCCTTTTTTGATAATTTTGCAACTTTTAAAAGTGACACGAACATAGTTTATTCCGGCAATATAATTTGGAATTACACAGATGATTTATTAACCGCTGCCGTTTAATAATTCCTGATTATTTTCCGGTTTCACATGCTGTACAAGAATAATACCGAAAGAATGGAAAATTATTATACGAAGGCTGAAAAAAAGAAGGATATTGTGATACTGGGAATCGAATCATCATGTGACGATACTTCAGCAGCAATTATACATGACGGTGTTATCCTTTCGAATGTTGTTGCAAGCCAGAAAGTGCATGAAGAATATGGGGGGGTAGTGCCTGAACTTGCATCACGCGCCCATCAGCAAAATATCATACCCGTAGTTGACAGGGCAATTGCACGTGCAGGTATCGGGAAAGAGGATATTTCAGCAGTAGCATTTACCCGTGGGCCCGGTCTTTTAGGGTCATTGCTTGTGGGTACATCATTTGCAAAAGGGTTTACGCTTGCCGCCGGCATCCCGCTTATTGAGGTGAACCACCTGCAGGGGCATGTCCTGGCCTTGTTTATTAAGGAAAAAAGTGAAGCTTATAATCCGCCAAAGTTTCCATTTTTATGTTTGCTTGTATCGGGTGGCAATTCACAGATCATCCTTGTGCAGGATTACCTTGATATGGAGGTCATTGGTCAGACAATTGACGATGCTGCAGGAGAAGCTTTTGATAAATGTGCCAAACTGATGGGGCTTCCGTATCCGGGAGGTCCCCATGTCGACAAGCTTGCAGCCAGTGGAAACCCCGAAAGGTTTAAATTTTCAAAGCCACGTATACCTGATTTGAACTACAGCTTCAGCGGGTTGAAAACAAATTTCCTGTATTTCCTTCGTGACAACCTGAAAGATAATGAAAATTTTGTAGAGGAAAACAAAGCCGATCTCTGTGCATCACTGCAGTCGACAATCGTGGAGATTCTTCTTCATAAGCTCAGAAAAGCAGCCAAACAGACAGGTGTCAGGGAAATTGCAGTGGCCGGAGGCGTTTCAGCCAACTCAGGATTGCAGCATGCATTGCGTGAAGCTGCAAATAAATACCACTGGATACTGCATATCCCCAGGTTTGAATTTACAATGGACAATGCAGCCATGATTGCCATTACAGGGTACTACAAATTCCTGAACAGGGAATTTGCCCGGCAGGATACAGTACCCTTTGCAAGGACACAATTGTAATACCATCCGGAGGATATGGAATTTCAGCCTGGATTGATTCATGGAAAGCTGCTGAGGCGCTACAAAAGGTTTCTTGCCGATGTTCTGCTTGATGACGGCACAGAGGTGACCGCACACTGCACGAATTCAGGCTCTATGATGAGTTGCCTGGAAGAGGGTGCTGAAGTCTTTCTTTCGGCAGCAAATGATCCTAAAAGAAGAACCCGGTATACCTGGGAAATAATAAAGATCAATGACAACTGGGTCGGCATTAATACTTCTGTTCCGAACAAACTTGCATTTGCCGCTTTATCGGGTGGGTTGATTCCGGGACTTGAAAATGCTACTGCAGTAAAGCGCGAGGTTGTATTTGGTGATTCAAGATTTGATTTATTCGCACAATGCGGAAATGAAAAATGTTTCATTGAAGTAAAGAATGTTACACTCAAGCAGGGGGAGTATGCCCTTTTTCCGGATGCAGTCACAATCCGCGGACAAAAGCACCTGAAGACACTCATTGAAGTTAAGAAGTCAGGTATGCGCGCTGTGATGCTTTATATCGTTCAAAGGACGGATGTGGAAGTTTTTGCTCCGGCCCGTGAAATTGATCCGGTATATGCTTTCCTCCTTAAAGAGGCACATATTGCAGGTGTTGAGGTGATTGCCATGCAGGCAAAAGTATCTCCTGCAGGTATAAACCTGATGAAAAAGCTTCCGATAGAGCTGTAAGCCTGCAGGTGGGGAAGAATTCTATCTTACTGGCTGGATAAACCCGTTGTATGAGATTGACTGGCGCTGGAACCCTGATACCGTCAGTGTTGTGGCTCCAGTGGCTGTTACAAAAAATTGATAGGTAAGTGATCCGTTATCGGTTTCTGTTTCCAGATTCACTGTGAAGCCTTTTCTTTTCTCAGTATATTCATAATTGCTGATAAGCCCCTTAAAATCGAAACCTGTTCTGCTGCCGTAATCCAGATTGTAGGATTTACCCATGTAGGGCAGGTACGAAATGATTTTATCATCTTCTACCTGCACATCACAGTCATATCCAAGCGTAAAATTTCCTGCACCTCTGGGTTGCATATCCGTTGCCTTGAATACAAACATTTTGTTTTCCACAAGTTCTGCAATTGCTGCTTTTCTTAATTCCCTCTGTGCCGATTTTGAGAGTTTTTCCTTTTGGGGCGCCGTATGGCCGGCAACAACGGGTAAAAAGAAGATGGTTAACAAAAGCCAAAGACACAATATTGTTTTCATGTAGTTTATTTTATAATACATTGGGAATAAAGTTATAAAATATTTTTTTTTAATTTCAATTACAGGTGTAGAATTTCAACCTGAAGGAATTATTGCAGGATATTTCCGGGGCCGGCCATTGAAGTTCATTGTTTTTCCATATTTTTAGGAATATCAAATCGCGAATTCTATGAAACATGCTTTGTGCCTTAGAACGATATTCAGCCTTCTGGCCTTGATGATGATTTCAATACCCTTATTTGCACAGGAGTTTTTTGTCTCACCTGAAGGAAATGACAGCAATACCGGGACTTCTTACCAACCATTTAAATCACCCGGAAAGGCTCTTCAGGCGGCCTTTACATATCTGTCGGTTAACAGTGCCGGTGATTGTACTATCTGGTTCAATGAAGGGGTATACCCTGTTGATAAACCCCTGCATTTTCCAAATAATGCGACTTTGGGAAGCAATCATCTTTATTTAAAAAACATGCCTGGTACAAATCCTGTGATTTCAGGAGGGTTAGTCATCGAAAACTGGGAACAGCTTCCGGGAAACGTATGGAAAGCCAAAGTTCCTGAAATCATTACCGGTAAAATGAAGCCGGGGGAGCTTTTCTTTGGCAGTACCCGGTGTACAAGGGCGAGGTATCCTAATGAGGGTTACCTGCGGATAGATAAGGCAGGCAGTGATCGCAGAACCCACTTCTTTTTCAGGGAAGGGGATTTCCCGATACCAGAAAAGCCTCAGGAGACTGAGCTTGTACTTTTGCACGACTGGTCCATATCACGCATCGGCATCAGGGAAATTGACAGGGAGGACCTCCGGCTTACAGCCGTTGATTCCATAGGTGCACGCAGTCCATCCTTTTTTAATATCGACAACTGGGAGGCCCATCCCCGGTATTATCTTGAGAATGCACCCGAATTTCTTGATACCGATTATGAATGGTATTATCATGCAGAAGATGAAACCATCATGTTAAAGCTTCCCGGGTCGGTAAATATTGAATCGGAGAAGGCTGTGATACCTTTATCAGAAGGACTGGTGCTTATCGAAGGGACTGAGAACAATCCAGCCGGCAATATTCATTTTGAAGGAATCAGTTTTTTCCATTCAGCATGGGAAATCCCTGCAAGGGGATATGGCGGGGTGCAGGCATGTCATTATGATGGAAGGACCGGCGATACAGGATGGTCGGTTGTCCCTGCAGCGATAATGGCAGTATGGGCAGAAAACTGCACCTTTACAAATTGCCGGTTCGCCCACATGGGAGGCTCGGGATTATGGTTTGCAACAGGGTGTAAAAACTGCACTGTCAGCCGGTCAGCTTTTGATGATATTTCCGGAAATGGAATCATGATAGGAGAAGGGCAGGACAGGAAAGTGAACGGAGACCAGTGGTGGAAGTCAGCTCCCGGACAGGTAGCGCTTGGAAATAAAATTGAAGATTGCGTCATTACAAATTGTGGTGCCCGGTTTAGCGGGGCTGTGGGAATCTGGGGAGGACTGACTGCAGAGACTGTCATCAGGAACAATGTCCTTCATGACCTGCCGTATACCGGCATATCAATGGGCTGGATGTGGAGCCCTGTGCCTACACCTTCGCGGGGAAACATCATAGAAGGCAACCACATTCATCATATCATGAAAGTTTTAAGTGACGGGGGAGGCATCTATATGCTGGGTTTGCAGCCCGATAGCAGGATTGTTGGAAACCATATACACGATGTGAGTATAAATGCCGGCAAGGCTGAAAGTAACGGGATGTTTCTTGATGAAGGGACAACAAGTGTTGTAGTTGAAGGAAACCTTATTTACAATATTGCCATGTCACCGCTTCGTTTTCACCGGGCTACTGTTAACCTGGTGAAGGATAATTTTCTTTTTTGCGGTGAAAACATGCCCCCTGTAAGGTACAACACTACCAAAGAGGAGGATATAATCATGCAGGGCAATAAAATATTCAGCAGTTCTGAAGCAGGATATGATGACGCACTGCAAAAGATTAAAGCGGAGTGGGGGAAATGATATCCCTGATGCCGTACATTGGAAAAATAATGATAATTAAGCCAATTAAAAAGAAGTATGATGATAAAGACAGTTTTGTTTTGTTTGGGTGCATTTCTATCATTTGTGTTACTGCCGGGTTGCTACAGGGAGCCGGCAACAGTATATCTGGCTGATGATATACCGGGAGAGGAGCTACTCTTTGATTTCGGATGGAAGTTTTTCAGGGGAGATGCCGGTGATGCATCGGGTACCGGTTTTGATGACTCGCGATGGAGAATCCTTGACCTTCCGCATGACTGGAGCATAGAAGATATTCCGGGAACAACATCCCCCATTGATTCAGCTTCAGTCGGAGGCATCAATACCGGATACTATGCAGGAGGGACAGGATGGTACCGTAAGAAATTTGAAGTCCCCCGGAATCAGAAGGGCAAAATATTCAAGGTGATGTTTGAGGGGGTATATATGAATACGGATGTATGGCTCAATGGGGTTCACCTGGGTAACCACCCATATGGTTATACTGCATTTGAACTGGACCTAACTGAACATATCATCCCGGGTGATGAAAATGTTCTTGCCGTGAGAGTCAGTAATGAAGGGAGAAACAGCCGCTGGTACTCGGGTTCAGGAATTTACCGTCATGTATGGCTCAAGGTAAAAGAACCTGTGCACCTGAAAACCTGGGGTACTTTCATAACCACTCCTGCCGTGACAGGTGAAAAGGCAGAAGTAAAAATGGATGTTGAAATTGAAAACCGGACCGGCAAGAACCGGCAAATACAAGTGCATTACACCATTCTCGATGATAAAGGCAATAAAGTTGCATCGGCCGGTAACCAAATCACCCTGAAAAGCAGATTCAGTAAAACAGAAATATTGGCAGAGGTTGCCTCCCCTTCAATGTGGTCGCACGAAACGCCAGTTCTTTACAGGGCTGTAATCGGGTTAAAAGACAATCATGGAAAACTCATTGACCAAAAGGATATAAAGTTCGGCATCAGGACTATTGATTTTAGTGTGGAAAACGGATTTTTGCTGAACGGAATACCAGTGCTGCTGAAGGGGGCATGCATGCATCATGATAATGGTCCGCTTGGGGCTGCAGCCTATGACAGGGCAGAGGAGCGAAAGGTTGAGCTGATGAAGCAGAACGGGTACAATGCCATCAGGTGTGCCCACAATCCACCTTCTGTTGCATTCCTTGATGCCTGCGACCGTCTGGGAATGCTTGTCATTGATGAAGCATTCGATATGTGGAGAAAGCCTAAAAATCCCGAAGATTATCATCTGTATTTCGATGAATTCTGGAAAAAAGATATTGAAGCTATGGTGTTGCGCGACCGGAATCATCCGTCAATTATCATGTGGAGCACGGGAAATGAAATACCGGAAAGGGGCAATCCTGAGGGAGCGGCAACTTCCGCCATGCTGGCAGCCTATGTGAAGCAACTGGACCCCACACGTCCTGTAACAGCTGCTGTTAACGGGCTCGGACCCGATAAAGATCCCTATTTTGCCACACTTGATATTTCTGGTTACAACTATTCTTTTGGCGGTGACCATGGGAAAAAAAGTATTTTCAGAATTGATCATGAACGGGTTCCTGCAAGGATAATGTATTGTGCCGAATCATACCCGCTTGAAGCTTACGGTGCCTGGCAGGATGTGCTTAACCACACCTATGTGATAGGTGACTTTGTATGGACCGGATTTGATTACCTGGGAGAATCAAGCATAGGCTGGAGAGGATATCCCCATGATGAAAATTTCTATCCATGGAACCACGCCTGGTGCGGTGACATTGACATCTGCGGAAACAAGCGGCCGCAATCCTATTACCGTGATGTGTTATGGAATGAAGGCAGCCGGCTGTCGGTATTTGTAAAGCCTCCTGTGCCTTCGTTTCCTGAGAAGGAAAACCGTGCCGACTGGAGTAAATGGCACTGGCACGACCATGTTGCCAGCTGGAACTGGGATAATTATCTGAATCACCCCCTTGAGGTGGTTGTATATTCAGGGTATGAAGAGGTTGAACTGTTTCTCAACGGAAATTCATTGGGCACAAAGCGGGCACATGCAGTCAACAAACAGATGGTAACATGGCAGGTACCTTATGTGCCCGGTGAATTGAAGGCTGTGGCAAAATCGGGTGAGTCGGTAACTGCCGAACATGTACTGCAGACTGCAGGAAAGGCGGCGAAGATAAACCTGTTGGCCGACCGCCGGTTTCTGAGCGCAAGCGGACAGGACTTAAGCTATATCACAATAGAGCTGACTGATGAAAAAGGAACAATCCATCCTGATGCAGAAAATTTACTGCGCTTTGGCATTGACGGCCCTGCAGAAATTATTGCCGTGGCCAGTTCAAATCCCATGAGCACTGAAAGCTTTCAACAACCGGAAAGGAAGGCCTGGAAAGGAAGGGCACTTGTTGTTGTAAAATCGGCAAAGGAAAAAGGGACGGTTACATTGACAGTAAGTTCAGAGGGAATGCCTTCTGAAGAAATTCAGCTTAAAGTCATTTAACGTGTTTGTGCAGGGGTTTATATAAAAAATCATGCCCTGCTGTTGTAGCAAGGCATGATTTTTTATTTTCAGCTGATTTGTCTTCTACATAAGGAAGCTGAGCAGGATACCGGCTGCCACTGCAGAGCCGATTACTCCCGAAACGTTTGGAGCCATGGCATGCATGAGCAGGTGGTTCGATGGATCTTCCTTCAGTCCGAGCATCTGAACAACCCTTGCACTGTCGGGCACTGCCGATACACCAGATGCACCAATCATCGGGTTAATCTTGTTACTCTTGCTGAGGAACATATTCATTAATTTGGCGCCCAAAACTCCTCCAGCTGTGGCAACAACAAATGATGCTGCTCCAAGGGCAAAAATCTTGACCGATGATGGAGTAAGGAACACATCGGCCTGGGTTGATGCTCCTACTGTAAGCCCAAGAAGGATTGTAATTGTATCAATCAATGCATTGCTGGCAGTATTGGCCAGTCGTTTTGTCACGCCTGATTCCTTCAGCAGGTTTCCGAAGAAAAGCATACCAAGAAGCGGCAGTGCTGAAGGAGCTATATAGGCGGTAAGCAGCAATCCTACAATCGGGAACAGGATTTTTTCGAGTTTTGAAACTGCTCTTGGCGGCTTCATTTTGATTCTTCTTTCCTTTTTTGAGGTAAGCAGCTTGATGACCGGAGGCTGAATCACCGGAACCAGTGCCATATATGAATAGGCAGCAATGGCTATGGGGCCGATAAGATTTTTGACTACTTCTCCGTTGGCCATGACATTCATCCCGTTTGCCAGTTTTGATGCAATAAAGATTGCAGTTGGACCATCGGCACCACCAATAATCCCGATGGCACCTGCCTCAGGCGCAGCAAACCCTAACCAGATGGCGCCAAGGAATGTGATAAATATACCTATCTGTGCAGCTGCTCCCAGAAGCATGAGCTTAGGATTCGATATAAGCGAGGAGAAATCGGTCATGGCACCCAGTCCCAGAAAGATGAGTGGCGGATACCATCCCTGTACCACCCCCTGGTAGAGGATATTCAGCACTGAACCCGGTTCATATATTCCCAGTTTCAGGTTGAAGTCAACAGCCTGAAACATAGGGATATTTCCTATCAGGATACCAAAGCCGATAGGAACAAGGAGCAGTGGTTCAAAATCATACCTGATGGCCAGATATATGAAAATCAGGCCAATGATCATCATGACCAGGTGTTTCCAGCTTACATTGGCAAAGCCTGAGAACTCATAGAAGTTCATCAATCCCGATACAGCACTGCTGTAATTATTATATTCAAAACCATCGCCCCGGAGATCGCCCTCCGAATCAAGATACAGGGTCCTTGGTGATAACTGCACGGTTTCGGTGCGCGTTACATAGTCCGACGATGAAGTATTGGGGTCCATGTTTGTACGCAGGCGCGTAACAACTACAGGATTGAATTCAAGTAAAATCTGATTGCCTTGTACACTAAACCGGCCTGTATATCTTTGTTTGGCTGAATCGAGCGTAAAGGTGTTATTTGCAATAAAATTGAAAGTCTTGAATCTTTTTGTTGTAGCCGGTTCTTCACCCGGAGCAGTCTGATTTGGATCATAGGTCGGAATTGATACATATCCGTCACTTCTGTTGACCCATTTCCCACTGAGGATAGTTTCCCTTGTGTTATTCTCCTGTCCGTTGGCTACAAAGGCAACAAATAATGCCGTGAAAGCTAATAGCAGTTGAAATATTTTCTTCATTTTTTTCTCCTTCCTTCAGGTTAACCGATTTCGAAAAGCACATCGTCCTGCTGTACGGCATCTCCTACATTTACTTTAATCGAAACGATTTCACCTCCCCTTGTCGACATCACCTGGTTCTCCATTTTCATGGCTTCCATAATCAGAAGGCTCTGGCCTTCAGTTACGATATCGCCTACCGAAACGTTGACTTTAAGGATTGTACCCGGCAGGGGAGCTGTTACTTCATGCTTGCCGGAACTTGGTTTCTTTTTGATTTGTCCTTCTCCGGGGAGTTTTTCAACCGGCTTACGGACAAGCCTCGGGGTTTTTGTGGTTTTTATTTCATTGTGAAGAAGTACTTCATAGATTGTACCGTTCACATCCACTTCGGCAATATTATCTTCTATATCCTTGATATGAACATCATAATCATTGCCGTTAATGGTGAATTTATACTTTTTCATCAGTTGTTATTTTTGATTTCTTTTGCAGTGAAAATTCTCACCCTAAAAAACAGGTATCCCTTGTTTGCTGTTGGAAAGCCTGCTGACTAATCATCTGCCTGCAGGCTTAGCCGTTGGGCCAGTTATGGGTTACGCTGTATATCTTGGAGCTCCATGGCGAATATACCCTCCTGACCTTTTTTATAGTCAGGATATTGCTTTCTTCATCATGAAGTTCATCGAAGTACAGATGCATTGCATAGCTGATGGCTGCTGTTACGTTTCCTTCTATTTCATCGTCAAGCACCTTTGACGGTAAAACCGAAGCTGCCTGTTTCTTTTTCTTTTTCATTCTCATGTTAATGAGCTTAGGCATCTTCGAAAAAAGAAACGACAGGAGGGTTAAGGCAACAATAACTATCCCAAAACCAACTACTGTAACCGTAAGTGCAAAATCCATCACTGAGCTGTCGAGCAACAAAAAAAGAAGATTCATCATATTTCAGTTTATAGTGGAATATTTGAATGTTTCTTCGGCGGATTTACCACCTTCTTTGTAGCCAGAGTCTGCAGGCCGCGGATAATACGGAACCTTGTATTCCTTGGTTCAATAATATCATCGATATAACCCAATGCTGCTGCCTGGTATGGATTTGCAAATTTTTCCCTGTATTCTTCTTCGTGCGCTGCAACAAACTTTGCACGTTCTTCAGGGTCTTCAATTTCTGCAAGCTTTCTTCCGTGCAGTACCTCTACAGCGCCTGAAGCGCCCATTACTGCAATTTCAGCTGTAGGCCATGCATAATTTAAATCACCGCGTAACTGCTTGCACGACATCACATCATGGGCCCCGCCATATGATTTGCGAAGGGTGACTGTAATTTTGGGAACCGTGGCCTCACCATATGCAAACAACAGTTTTGCACCGTGAGTGATAATTCCTCCGTACTCCTGGCGGCTGCCCGGCAGGAATCCTGGCACATCAACCAGGGTGATAATCGGGATGTTGAAGCTGTCGCAGAACCTGACAAAACGTGCAGCTTTTCTTGATGCTTCAATATCGAGCACCCCTGCAAGGTAATTGGGCTGGTTGGCGACAATACCTACCGGTTGTCCGTCAAATTTGGCAAAGCCGACAACAATGTTTTTAGCATAATTCCTGTGTACTTCCAAGAATTCACCATAATCAACAACCGAAGTAATCACATCATTGATGTCGTATGGCTGGTTTGGATTTTCAGGAATGATTTCATTCAGGTTGTCTTCCATCCTGTCAATCGGGTCGGTATTCTCAGTTACAATAGGATCCTCGAGGTTATTCTGGGGAAGGAAGGATAGAAGTTTACGGATAAGCATCAGCCCTTCCTTTTCATCTTCAACAAGAAAATGGGAAACACCCGACTTGGATGCATGAACTTTTCCGCCTCCAAGGTCTTCAGTCGAAATATCTTCACCCGTAACGGTTTTTACCACCTTCGGACCGGTCACGAACATATAGGAATTCTGCTCGGTCATCATGATAAAATCAGTCAGTGCAGGTGAATAAACAGCACCTCCTGCACAAGGGCCAAAAATGGCAGATATCTGTGGTATCACACCTGAAGCAAGGATGTTACGCTCGAAAATTTCGGCATATCCGGCCAGGGAAGTAACACCTTCCTGTATGCGTGCACCTCCTGAATCGTTGATACCGATAACAGGTGCGCCTGCCTTCATGGCCATATCCATTACTTTACAGATTTTTTGTGCAAAGGTTTCCGACAATGATCCGCCGAAAATCGTAAAATCCTGTGAGAACACGTACACCACCCTTCCGTCGATGGTTCCATGGCCAGTAACCACACCGTCGCCAAGGAATTTCTTTTTTTCCATTCCAAAGTTGGTGCACCGGTGCGTGACAAACATGTCAAACTCCTCGAAGCTTCCTTCATCAAGCAGCATTTCGATTCGTTCACGGGCGGTAAATTTTCCTTTTCGATGTTGAGCTTCAATACGGTCGATTCCTCCACCCAGCTTGGCTTCGGCCCGAAGTTCAATCAGTTTTTTTACTTTGTCTCGGGTACTCATTTTTAAAACAGGTTAATTGATGCAGCTATTCTTTGCCACAAAGTTCAGTTAATACTCCTAGTGTTGATTTGGGGTGCAGGAAACCAATATTCAATCCTTCTGCTCCTTTTCTCGACTGCTGGTCAATAAGTTTAACCCCTTTGCTTTCGAGTTCTGAAAGTGACTGGTTAACATTATCAACTGCAAAGGCAAGGTGATGAATACCCGGGCCTTTTTTCTCAAGGAATTTTCCAATCGGGCCTTCCGGATCAGTCGTTTCCAGAAGTTCGATTTTTGTCTGCCCTACCATGAAAAAGGCAGTTTTTACTTTCTGATCCTTTACTTCTTCAACAGCATAGCATTTCATGCCAAGCATCCCTTCATAAAAAGGGATGGCTTCTTCGAGGCTGTTTACTGCGATACCAATATGTTCAATATGTGAAATGTTCATATCTATTATCTTTTAATCATTGTTTTCGTCCCAGATAAAATGGAAATGCGGCCCGAACCTTTCAAAAGCTGATTTGTCAAGTTCTTCCTGGAAATCGGGATGTGCAATTGAAATGATAAGTTTTGCCCTGTCCTGGAGGGTCCTGCCATACAGGTTAACTGCACCGAATTCAGTGACCAGCCAGTGGATGTTTGCCCGTGTACTTACAACACCTGCTCCGGGAGTGAGGATTGGGGCAATTTTACTTACACCTTTATTTGTTACCGAAGGGATGGCAATGATGGGCTTACCACCACGGCTCAGTGACGCACCGCGAAGGAAGTCGATTTGTCCGCCAACACCCGAGTAAAACTTTGTACCTATGGAGTCGGCACATACCTGTCCGGTAAGGTCAACCTGCAATGCTGAATTGATGGCAGTAACCTTAGGGTTCTTTGCAATAACATTTACCCTGTTGGTATACCTTACATCAAGCATAGCCACACCCGGGTTATCATCAACAAAATCATAAAGGTTTTTTGAACCCATCAAAAAGGTAGCAACCATTTTGCCTTTGTCGATTTTCTTATTCTTTCCGTTTACAACGCCTTTTTCTACAAGTGGCAGGATACCATCGGCAAACATTTCGGAGTGGACACCCAAATCCTTGTGGTTGCCAAGCATTGTAAGTACTGCATTCGGAATGGCGCCGATACCCATCTGCAGGGTAGCTCCGTCATCAACCAGTTCGGCTACATATTTGCCAATCTGGCGGTCAATATCACTGATAGGACCTGGTACAGCTGTAATCAGCGGACTGTCGTCCTCAACAAACAGGTCAATTTCATTGGTGTGAATCATGGCATCGCCAAAGGCCCTTGGCACATTCGGGTTAACAATGGCAATGACAGTGTCGGCTTTCTCCACTGCTGCAAGGGTGGCATCAACTGAAGTTCCCAGCGATGCGTAACCAAATTTGTCGGGAGTGGAAATCTGAATCATTGCAACATTTACCTTCAGATAACCTTCCCTGATGAGCCTCTGGGTTTCCTGCAGAAATACAGGGATGTAGTCGGCATAACCAGCCTGGGTCTGCTTCCTTACATTGTGCCCGACAAAGAATGATTCGAGCTGGAATATTCCTTCAAACTCAGGATCAGCATAAGGTGCCGGTCCTTCAGTATGAATGTGCTGGATGCGCACATTCCTGAACTCTTTGTTGCGTCCGCGCTCGCACATGGCATTAATCAACGGATGCGGGGTCACTGCCACACTGTGCAGATGAACACGGTCATTCGACTTAATTACTTTGACAGCCTCACCGGCACTGATAAACCTTATATTTTTCATGCTAAATCAGTTAAAAATCGGGTATAAATTTTAAGGGTGCAAATATATAAAATCTATTCCCGATAAAAACTTTCGAATATCAATATTGGTTGTTCAAAAGGGTTTGTAAAGTATTTGTTAAAAAAGAATTTACCATTTATGAATAATATGGATGAAAGTCATGTTTCAGATTAAATTCCATTTAAGCAACGGAATGAAGCCTTAAAAATGATGAAAAAAACAGATGTGCAGATTTTTCTTTTACAGATGTTTTAAATTTTGTATTTTTATAGCAAATTTAAAACCTGACAGCATGTTAAAGGAAAGAGTACTTAAAGCACTGAATGATCAGATTAATGCAGAGCAATATTCAGCATTGCTCTATTTATCAATGTCGGCCTGGTTTTCTGACAAAGGGCTTCCGGGGTTTGCCAACTGGATGTATGTTCAATTCCAGGAAGAAATGACCCATGCCAACAAGATTTTCAGGTATGTGGTTGAACGTAACGGAAGGGTTATGCTTAAATCAATTGCACAAATGCCTGTTGACTATGGGAGCATCGTGGAAGTTGTTGAGAAAACCTTGGAGCATGAACAGCATGTCACTTCACTTATTAATAATATTGTGGATATTGCAACAGAAGAACGTGATCATGCCACCCAGAGTTTTCTTCAGTGGTTTGTCGATGAGCAGGTAGAAGAAGAAGCTAATGTGACCGAAATTCTCGACAGTCTGAAGCTGATTGAAGGCGAAGCCAAGGGTAACGGTTTATTCATGCTCGACCGTGAGTTGCGCCAGCGTACCTTTGTCGATGAAACTCAGGCAGAATAACAATGGTAAATCATATTTGAACCGGAGGCTGCCTTAGTGCAGCCTTTTTGTTTTTTAAGGAATGGAAAGAATTGAACAGGCAAATACAAGGTATGGGATTCTGAGAAACATCTGCCGTAATACCTGGAATGAAGCATCATTGCAGAAGCTCGATGACGCTTATCACTTTGCAATGAATGCCATTGGTGAGAAGCAGTTCTCGACCGGAGAATCTATACTTACTCATTCAATCGACGTGGCAACAATCATTGCCGGCGAAATAGGCCTCGAGCCCGATTCGGTAATCACAGGTCTTTTGCATAACATCACTTATGCAGGCCTCGACAGGAAGATCGAGCCCGGCGAGCTTATGCAGGAATTTGGAACAGCCATCTATACAATCCTTGAAGGCATGGCCAAAATCAATAAGCTTGGCACCGATACCGTAGAACTGCACCCCGAAAACTACAGGAACCTGCTGATGGCCCTCGCAGGAGATGTGCGGGTAATCCTGATTAAAACTGCCGACAGGCTCCAGGTCATGCGAAACCTGGAAATATACAGCCAGGAAGCCCGGCTACGGCTTGTGAATGAAACATCGTACCTGTACGCGCCGCTTGCCCACAGGCTGGGATTGTACAACATCAATTCCGAAATGCTCGACATGTGCCTGAAGTACCAGAAACCTGCTGATTACCGGTATATTGTCGACAGGCTCAGTGAAACGGAAGTTGAAAGGGATAATTTTGTTGCTGAATTTGTTAAACCTCTTGAAATTACCCTTCGGGAAAAACACTTCAGCTTTTCAATGAAGGCCCGCACCAAATCAATCTATTCCATCTGGAATAAAATGCAGAAACAAAAGGTTTCTTTTGATGAGGTCATGGACCTGTTCGCCATACGTGTGATTCTCGATTCAAAGCCCGAGAATGAGAAAACCGACTGCTGGACTGTTTATTCAATCATTACCGAGCAATACCAGGCTAATCCTGAAAGGCTGCGCGACTGGATAACCATACCCAAGTCAAATGGCTACGAATCACTGCATGCAACGGTTATGGGGCCCCAGGGCAGATGGGTGGAAGTGCAGATTCGTACCCGCAGGATGGACGAAGTGGCAGAGAAAGGTCTGGCTGCACACTGGAAGTACAAAGGGGGAAAAGAAAAATCGAATGTCGATGCATGGCTTGCAGGCATACGCGAAATTCTTGAAAACCCCCACCTGAACGTTGTCGATTTTATCGATCACTTCAGCATGGATATATACAAGGAGGAAATCTTTGTATTTACACCCAAAGGCGATTTGAAGAAAATGCCGGCCGGATCCTCATTGCTGGATTTTGCATACGAGATACATTCCCAGCTTGGCGACAAATGTGTGGGCGGTTTGGTTAACGGGAAGAAAGTTACACTGAAATATAAGCTGAAAAACGGCGACCAGGTCTCAATTGAAACCTCAAACAGCCAGAAGCCTAAAATTGACTGGCTCGATTTCCTTGTAACATCGAAGGCCAAAAACCGCGTGCGGGCAAGCCTGAGTGAAGAAAAAAGAAACATGGCTGCCCAGGGCAGAGAGATCATTGTCAGAAAGTTCAAAAACTGGAAGCTTGAACTCAATGATGAAGCCATAAGGAAAATCCTCAAGAAGTATGAGTTTAAGCTGGCAATTGATTTTTATTACGAGCTGGCGACAGGAAAAATCAACCCGCTTGAGGTAAAGTCGCTGTTTACTGAAAAACCCGAAGAAGAAAGTACACGGACAAAGCTCGAGGAACTTCTGCCTGCAAAGGAGGTACAATCGTTTACATTTGAAGGCGGGGATGATTACCTGATAATCGATGACAACCTCAAAAATATAAATTTCAAACTTGCACGTTGCTGCAACCCGGTGTTTGGCGACCCTGTTTTTGGTTTTGTGACAATCAAGGAAGGCATCAAAATCCACCGCAACAACTGCCCCAATGCCGCCCAGATGCGTGAAAGGTTTCCATACCGGATTATCAGGGCTAAATGGAAGAATACAACAAGCCCCGGAGCCTTCCTTACAACCCTGCATGTATCGGGAATTGACGAGGCAGGAATCGTTTCTGAAATTTCGCACATCATAGCAAAGGACACGGGTGCCCGGCTCCGTTCAATTCATATCAATTCCAGCAGGGGAAAATTTGAAGGGGTGCTTACCCTGTCGGTGCACAGTACCGATCATCTCGATTTTATTGTTCACAAAATGAAAAAAGTAAAAGGAGTATTATCAGTAACACGCAGTGAAACATGAGCCGGAAACATATGAACATCCTGATTGCCCCAAATTCAATGAAAGGAAGCCTGAGTGCTTTTGATTTTGCTGATATTGTTGAAGAGGCTTTTTTAAAAGTATCGGAAAGTTTTCAGGTCAGGAAGGTGCCTGTAGCCGATGGTGGTGATTATACCGGTGAAGTGCTGGCACGTGCAATGAATGCAGGTTTTGTTGATGCAGTGGTTTCCGATCCGCTGGGTCGGAGCGTGAAAACACGTTTTGCCGTATCGGGTAAACTTGCTGTAATTGAAATGGCCGACGCTTCAGGCATGAAATTTCTGAGGCCCGACGAACTGAATCCAATGCGAACCTCTTCTGCCGGTACAGGCCAGCTTATCAGCAAAGCCATGGAATTGGGCTGCACTGAAATATGGCTTGGAGCGGGGGGGAGTGCCACTGTCGACGGTGGAGCCGGCATGCTCGAGGGAATGGGTTTCAGGTTGCTTGATAAACATAAGAATTCATTGCCGGCAAATGGGATGAATACAGGTGCTGTTCGTTTTATTGAAAAACCTGCTCACCTGCCAAAGGTATCATTTAAGATTATAACGGATGTCGATAACCCGCTTCTGGGAGAAACGGGTGCAGCAACTGTTTTCGGCCCCCAGAAAGGTGCCGATGCCAATATGGTCAGGGAGCTTGAAGCAAACCTTAAAGCCTGGAATGATTTGCTTGAACGTGAATCACAACGGCAGCTTTCCGGACTGAAAGGAGCGGGCGCAGCAGGTGGACTCGCTTTGCCGCTGATTGCATTTTTCGATACCCAACTGGTTGCAGGTGCCGGATTTGTGCTGTCGGCTCTCCGTTTTGAAGCACATGCCGCCTGGGCCGATTTGGTGATCACCGGTGAAGGAAAAATCGACAGCCAGACCTTGCATAACAAAGCTCCGAAAGTAGTGGCCGATTTTGCCCGAAAAGCTGGAAAAACCGTGATTGCCATAGGGGCAGCAACCGAGCCTGAAGCTTCACATATTTTTACCGGTGGAGCATTTAGTTTCCTGCCAGGGCCTGTTTCGACGGATGATTCAGTAAAGCATACAAAAAAAAATCTTTCGCATTTTTCTTATCAGCTTGCGAAGCTTATATTTTCTTCTATGGAAAAATAACCGACATTTTCAACTTTTTTTCCTTGAGAACGTTTATTTTAAGAAGTTTAACCCTTCATACATAAAAACACCATGTGAATGTGGCAGGATATTTGAAATAACCCTTTACATATGCACCATGGAAAAGCTTAATAATTTATGTTTAGGATTTTTGAACAATATTGTTATTTTTGAGGCTTAGCTGGTGAAAAAGATGTAAGTGATAATAAAAAATTAAAAATTTGGGAAAATGAAAAACTTAATTTTATTGATGGCAGCCCTGCTCATATCGGTATTTAGTTATGCGCAGGACGCAGCAGAAAAAATTAACCAGGGAAATGAGGCAATGAAGGCCGAAAATTATGAGAAAGCATTTGCGCTTTATGATGATGCCATGAAAAACATCGGTGATGTTCAGGTTGATGAAAGCATCAATTTCAACATTGGCTTTGCAGCATACAAATCAAATAACCTGCAGGGTGCTGTTGAATATTTCGATAAAGCCATTGCAGCAGGAGTGAATGTTTCAAAAAGTCATGAATACAAAGCACTGGCATACAACGACAAGGAAGATTATGCAAAGGCAGTTGAAAGTTACGAAAGGGCAATTGCAACTGCTGACGGCGAAACCGATGCACTGGTTTACAATGCTGCAATTGCAGCCTACAGGGGCGATATGCTCGACAAAGCCGTTGAATTGTTCAGCAAAAGCGTTGAAAACAACTTCCGCGCTGAAACAGCATTATACTACAAGGCAATAACCCTGCGCAAGCAGAACAAGGATCAGGAATACAGGGCTGCACTTGAAGAGGGTGCACAAAAATTCCCTCAGGAAGAAAGAATTACTTCTGCACTTGCAAACATATATGTTTCGGAAGGCAATGAACTGTATAAAAAGGGCGTGGCAATTTTAACAGCCGCCAACCAGAAGGTAAACAGCGGTGCCATCACTACAGCCGACGACGCATATACCAATGAAGTAGAAAAAGCAAAAACTGAATTCAGGGCTGCAGTCGATGTACTTGAAAAAGCACTGGCTCTTGACCCGAACAACCAGAATGCAAAGAAACTGACAGAAGCCAGCAAGGCTGTCTTATAAGGAGATTTTTAACCAATAAAAAAAAGCAGCCAAGGTATAGCACCATGGCTGCTTTTTTTTAGCCGTGGTTGTTTATTGTGAAAATCATCAGGGAGGTAATGAAGGTGGGGTAAAGGATGGTAATGGTTTAATACAATAATAGGGCGGCAGAGTCGGCAGCAACATGATTACTTCCGGCCTGTCTCCCCAGTCTGCCGGTGGGGAGGTCATTTGATGCACTCCTTGCAAAACAATGCTTCAGCTTTTTGTAGGAATAGTATTAATGAGTGGTTCCGCCTCAAGTCATGTAATATAAATGCAGAACAAGGATTTGCCAGCCACACCGGATTCAATGGTTGATTCTTTAACGGTGATGCAGTAATTAATCCCCAGTTGAGGTTATAATTCCACAGGTGCAGGCCATGCCTATGGTAGTGTATATTGTTCATTTTTAGCGCTTTCAACAATTTTTTCTGAATATTTGTATAATAAGCACATTTTTTGACGGTAGATTGCAGGCCTCCGATTTATGGGAAATAAACACGCAAAGTAACCCAAATAAAAAAAATATGCTAGCAATGACTTACAGAGGGCCCTACAGGGTCCGTGTCGAACAGAAGCCTTATCCTGAAATTCTTCACCCCCAGGATGCCATCGTCAAAGTTTTACGCTCATGTATCTGCGGTTCCGACCTGCACCTATACCATGGATATATTCCCGATACCCGTGTGGGGTCAACCTTCGGGCACGAATTTATAGGGGTGGTGGAAGAGGTTGGTGAAGCAGTTGAAAAGCTTAAAGTGGGAGATACTGTAATTGTGCCCTTTAACATTGCCTGCGGCACATGCGTATTTTGCAAACAGGGTCTCTATTCCAACTGTCATGAAGCAAATCCTGAAGCCACTGCTTTGGGCGGTATTTTCGGCTATTCGCACACCGCCGGCGGATACGACGGAGGCCAGGCCGAATATGTGCGCGTACCCTATGCCGATGTGAGCCCTACAGTTCTTCCTGATGGCATGGATCTCGATGATGCAGTGCTTTTGACCGATGTGGTCCCTACTGGTTACCAGGCTGCCGAAATGGGAGGTATCCGTAAAGGGGATACAGTTGTTGTATTTGGTGCCGGACCGGTTGGAATCATGGCAGCCAAAAGTGCCTGGCTTTTCGGGGCGGGCAGGGTGATTGTAATCGATGAACTTGAATACAGGCTCGATTTCGTCAGGAGGTTTGCCCAGTGTGAAGCATATAACTTCAGGTCGATTGAGGACCCGGTGAAATTTTTGAAGGAAACTACAGGCTGGTTTGGCGCCGATGTGTGTATTGATGCAGTGGGTATGGAAGCTGCAGGTAGTAAACTGCAGACAATTACCGGCCGCAAGCTGATGTTGCAATCGGGCTCAGGACTGGCACTCCAGTGGGCAATCAACGGAGTGAAAAAAGGTGGTATCGTTTCCATTGTCGGTGTCTACGGTCCAATTGGCAACCTGATCCCAATCGGGAATGTAGTCAATAAGGGTATTACCATCAGGGCAAACCAGGTAGCGGTGAAACGGCACCTGCCCAAACTGATTAAGCATATCCAGGATGGGCTGATCAACCCGAAGGAAATGATTACACACCGGATTCCGTTAAAGGAAATTGCCGATGCCTATCACATCTTCTCGGCCAAGCTCGACAACTGCATTAAACCCGTTTTGATACCAACATAATAATATCAGCAGACATGATTGAAAATTCAGATAAATACAAACATATTAAAGGATGGGGCGTGGATTATGACCCGAAAAATGATCCTACTTACCCCATGAAAAACTATACAGGCGATGATCATAAACGCCTCGATTATGAAAAACCACCACAGCAGGAAGTAACTGTTGAGATACTCCATTCCAATGAAAGGCCCGGAGTAAGTGCGGTTTTTGGGACAACAGTGCCTCCTTCGGGATGGAGCGGAGCTATCCGCCGCTATGCTTTTCAATACAGTGAAGGAAGTTTCGGCCACTGGCTGCCGCTGTTACTTGCCGACCGGGTCCATGTTGTCGAAGGAATCATTGATGACATTAAAAAAGGGCATTTCCCGAACATCTTTGCTGAAACAGGTGGAAAGGCTGCCTGGAAATACAACAGGAAAGGGGTGATCAGGAAAGCTGTTACCGGAATAATTATATCCTCGGTGCTGTATGCCTTACTTTTTAAATCGAAAAGAAGGTAGCTGAACAGACTAATCATGGCGGAGGAAGTGCCGTATTTTGTCACTTTGGCAGGTGGTTTTCCTGCGCTTGTGTCATAATGGCGCATAAAAAGCCGCAATTGTTGAAGTTGGCAGAAAAATGGGAATTGGAACACGAGTTGATAAATCTACCTCAGAAAACAAAATAAAATTAAAAATTTAAATAAAAGGAGGATAGATTATGAACCTTGTAAGATTCCACAATCCGTACAGCGCAGTCAACCAGAAACTGGTAGATCAGTTATTTAACAGCTTTATCCGCAACGAGCAGGATGATAACTACATGAACGGCTGCAACTGCAAACCGGCTACAAATGTTTTTGAAACCGAAAATGAATTTAAGGTCGAAATCATGCTTCCAGGCTTTAAAAAGGAGGATGTGCAGCTGAACTATCATGAAAATGTGCTGACTGTAAAAGTTGATCTTCCCGAAAAACAGGAAGGACAGGAGCAGGAATATAAATACCAGCACCGTGAGTTTGGGTTATACAGTTTCGAACGCAAATTCAGGATCCCGAAAACTGTAAATGCCGACAGCATCAATGCCCGTTTCGAGAATGGAATACTTGAACTTGTACTTCCCAAAAAGGAAGAAGCACTGCCGAAACCACCGGTAGAAATTAAAATTAACTAAGAGGTAAACAGCTCCATATTAATCAGTAAAAGCCTGGCAAAATGCCGGGCTTTTACATTTTATGCAATTGCTTACCAGCGGTGGCCGCAATGTTTCAGTCGTCCCGGGGTGCATTGCAAATAATCCAAATTTGAAATCAGGGTTTTCAGACCACCTTTACATACATGCTGTCGCTCATTTCGGTTTCCCTGCTGTTACGGAATGCAATCCACACGTGAGGTTTATCATCACCCGGGAATTTCATTGCAGGTTCCCACAGGTAGCTTCCTGCCGAACGCTGGACCCCTGTGAATTTAAACTCACCGGTACCTTTGGCTGTTTCAAGTGCCATCACAACCAGTGTGTCATGCCTGTGTTTATCAGCAACTTCCTTATTGTCGGTCCATTCAATCAGCAGTTTGCCCTCCTGCAGCGTTACACTTACCACTTCGGGCAATGGCAACGGTCCGCGGCTGAGCATGGCCGCTTCATAGTTGATTCCGATATCGGAGGGTGCGCCTTGTATGGCATTGCGCATCAGTTCCGATTTTGCTGCATGGTAGGGCGAGCGTCCGGTTGCAGCTGCGGCCCATGTAATGCGGATAAGATCCCTGAACGGGGTCAGAAAGCCTGTCACTGCCTGCATCCTTGCCCGCTGGGCAAGCTGAGCCTCCGATTTCCTGTCGTTGTATTTCGATGGTTTTGCCCGGACAAAATTCTTGCCGTGCATTGAATAATAAACCACATTTCCTATGCTGCCCTGTCCGGGGCCTAACATATTGTCTCCTATTTTTGCCATAGCTTATAACGTATTAAATTCAACTTATTCTCAATACAAATTTAGTGCAAATTCAGTTTAAATTCAATTATAATTGTATTTAAATTGAATTTAATATGTATTTATATTGAATTTAAATTGAATTAGGAATCAGGAAAACATGAAGTAATTGCATTTTAATGGCTGTGAAATACCGGTGACTGTCTAAAATTCATTTGGCAAATTAAAAACTAATGCTATTTTTACCCCTGCTAATCAATAATTGCCGGTCTGTCTTATGAAGAAAAACTTTTTCATCTGCAAGATGAATCCACCTTTGGAATTTCAAAAAAATCTCTTGTTGTGCACCATTACTACTGCAGGTTGTAGCTTGTTATTAAAGCCTGGCGGTTCATTTTTTTATTTGGAAAAATAATGAACAATGCAGAAATTGCAGTTTGATATGATTATAAAACTTTAAAAATTTCTGGTTATGGTTGAACAACTGAAAGAACAGGTTCTGCAGGCTAATCTAGACCTGGAAAGGCATGGGCTGGTGATATTTACCTGGGGAAATGTAAGCGGGATTGACAGAGATAATGAGCTGGTTGTGATCAAGCCAAGCGGGGTTCCATATAACAAACTGAAGCTGCGTGATATGGTTGTGCTCAATTTATACGGGCAGGTTGTTGAAGGATCGCTGAATCCTTCGAGCGATGCTCCAACGCATCTTGTACTGTACCGCCAGTTCAAGGAAATAGGCGGTATCGTGCATACCCATTCCGAATGGGCAACAAGCTGGGCACAGGCAGGCAGGGCAATCCCTTCACTGGGAACCACTCATGCCGATTATTTTTATGGCGACATCCCCTGTACGCGCAGGTTAAATGAAGCGGAAGTGCTGGGGAATTATGAGCTGGAAACAGGAAAAGTAATTGTTGAGACTTTTAAAAACAGCGATCCGCTGCAGGTTCCGGGTGTGCTTGTAAACAATCATGGTCCTTTTTCATGGGGAGTCAGTGCCGGCGATGCAGTTTATCATGCCAAAGTATTGGAAGAGGTGGCCAAAATGGCTTTCCGGACAATTATGCTCAATCCTGTTGCATCGATGGAGCAGGTTCTTCTCGACAGGCATTTCATGAGGAAGCATGGGGCAAATGCATACTACGGACAAAAATAACATACGAAAATGAGTGAGAAGTATACGATAGGGGTAGATTACGGGACCGATTCGGTCAGGTCGCTGATAGTGAATGTAGAAACAGGAGAAGAAGCTGCTTCGGCAGTTTTTTATTATCCCCGCTGGAAAAAGGGGATGTATTGTGATGCTTCATCAAACCGGTTCAGGCAGCATCCGAAGGATTACCTGGAGGGGCTGGAATACACGGTTCGGGAAGCATTAAGTAAAGCACCTGCAGGTGTGGCTGAAAAAGTAGCAGGCATATCAGTCGATACAACAGGATCAACTCCGGTTGCTGTTGATGAAAGGGGAGTTCCACTGTCGCTGACACCGGGTTTTGAAGAAAATCCGAATGCCATGTTTATCCTGTGGAAGGATCATACTTCAGTAAAGGAAGCAGAAGAAATAAATGAACTTGCACGCAGGTGGGAAATCGATTTCACCCGTTATGAAGGGGGGATTTATTCCTCGGAATGGTTCTGGGCCAAAATTCTTCATGTAATCCGCCAGGATGCGGGTGTTTTCAGGGCTGCATATTCATGGATGGAGCATTGTGACTGGATTCCGGCACTGCTTACCGGAAATACCAATCCTAAAACGCTGAAAAGAAGCCGTTGTGCAGCCGGGCATAAAGCCATGTGGCATGAAGCATTTGGCGGCCTTCCGTCGGAAGACTTTTTAAAAGCACTCGACCCGCTGCTTTCGGGGCTGCGCGATCGCCTATATAAAGACACCTGGACATGTGATGTGGCTGCTGGTAAATTGTCGAAGGAATGGGCACAGAAGCTGGGCCTTCATGAGGATGTTGTGGTGGGGGTTGGTGCTTTTGATGCACATCTTGGCGCAGTAGGAGCCGAAATTGAACCCTATTATCTCTCAAAAGTCATGGGAACTTCAACCTGCGATATGCTTATTGCCCCTATGGAAGAAGCGGGTGATAAACTGGTGAACGGGATTTGCGGCCAGGTTGACGGTTCTATTGTTCCGGGCATGCTTGGCCTTGAAGCAGGACAATCGGCTTTTGGCGATATATACGACTGGTTCAAAAGGGTACTGGAATGGCCACTTAAAAATATACTTGTGCATTCGCAGCTTATTGATGAACCAACAAAGGAAGCATTGATAAATGAAACTTCTGATAGAATTATTGCACAACTGAGCAAAGAAGCAGCTGATATTCCCCTCAAAGAGAGTGCAATTGTTGCACTCGACTGGATGAACGGGCGCAGAACGCCCGATGCCAACCAGAACCTGAAAGGGGTCATTGCTGGGCTGAATCTGGGTTCCGATGCACCGCGGATCTTCAGGGCACTTGTTGAAGCCACTGCTTTCGGGTCGAAAGCTATTAATGAAAGGTTTAAAAAGGAAGGTATCAGGATAGATGGTGTGATTGCACTGGGAGGAGTTGCCAAAAAATCGCCTTTTGTGATGCAGGTAGTGGCCGATGTGCTGAATATGCCCATTAAAGTGGCCCGTTCAGAACAGGCTTGTGCACTTGGTTCGGCCATGGCAGCTGCAGTTGCCTCGGGCGTGTATTCAAATACATTGGAAGCCCAGAAAAAAATGGGTGGCGGCATTGAAAGGGAATATCATCCGGTAGCTGAAAATGCCGTGATATATGAAAAGCTGTACGAAAAGTATAAGAAACTGGGCCATCTGGTTGAATTTGAAATGAATGGTCTGTAAACCTGCGCAGAATCAGCTGTTGAGGCTGTTTTTTAATATGTTATATAAATACTTTTCTGATTAAATTATTGAAGTGTTAATTTTTTTTAAAACAAAAATTTTATTATAACTTTGGATGCAGGAAAGCCAATAAAGTGATGTAATTATCGAGTAACTAAAATTGTTGCTTATGAACGAAAACTATCAACTAATCAATTCTGTAAATACAGTATTCACTGTCATTTATTCTCTCAACAAATATTAATTTCAAATTTAAAATCTATGAAAAAAAAGCATGTCAGAGGGTTTTTACCCTATTTTGTGTTTGCTGTCATCATGGCCTTGTCAACAGGGGCATGGGCACAGCAACGGACCATTCGCGGAACGGTGACTGATGAAGCCGGTTCTCCACTTCCGGGTGTAACAGTAGTTGTACAGGGAACCACCCTGGGGACTGTTACCAGCGTCGATGGAGTTTACCAGCTCGATGTTCCTGCATCTGCCAATACACTTGTATTTTCATATATCGGTATGTTGAGGCAGCCTGTGGAAATTGGCACCCAGACTTCAATCAATGTTACAATGCGTCCCGATGTCATTGGTGTTGATGAAGTGGTAGTTGTAGGGTATGGTACACGTATGAGGGAAGAGCTGACAGGTGCTGTGTCAACTGTTTCAGCCGAGCAGATGAGGATATCAGCAGCGCCAAGTGTGGTAAGCCGTCTGCAGGGCCAGGTATCGGGTGTTACGATTACCCAGTCTGACCGTCCGGGTGGTGATGCAACAATCCGTATCCGTGGTATCGGTACCATTAACAATTCAAACCCGCTGTTCGTTATTGACGGCGTGCCGGTTGGGCCTGGCAATAATGTGAACCCAAACGATATTGAATCAATATCTATTTTGAAAGATGCATCTTCTTCGGCCATTTATGGTACAAGGGGTGCCAACGGGGTTGTGATTATTACTACAAAACGTGGTGCAGCCAACCAGAAACCTAACCTTACATTCAATGTAAGAACTGGTATGACAAATGCAATCAACCAGTATGATCTGCTCAATACCCAGGAGTACATGGAGGCAGTGTGGCTGTCGCTAAGGAACAGGGGAGCTGCCTTGCAGCATGCGCAGTATGGCTCTGGAGAAAATCCGAGGATTCCTGACTACATCCTTCCTGCCGGTGCCATGGAGGGTGATCCCGGGGTGAATCCAGCCTTGTATAATTATCCCGATTACCAGATTTACAAAGCCAATAAGCAGGGAACAAACTGGTATGATGAGATTTACCGTACAGGTATCGTGCAGGAGTATGATCTTTCTGTTACAGGTGGTGGACAGAACGGCAGCTACGCCTTCTCGGGAGGCTATCTTAACGAAGATGGTTACCTGATTCATACAAATTTTAAAAGGTATACATTCAGGATGAATGCAGATAGCAAAATTACGAACTGGCTGAGGGTTGGTGAATCATTACAGGCAATTCATATCAATGAGCTGGGCCGTTTTACCGATAACGCCGAAGACAGTTCAGTGTCGGATGCCTACCGTTCACAGCCCATCATTCCTGTTTACGACATCATGGGCAATTTTGCAGGTTCACGTGCATCAGGAATGGGTAACTCAGAAAACCCTGTGGCAAGGTTGTACCGTGCCAGAAATAACAATGGGAAACTTTTAAGGGTTTTAGGTAACACTTACGGTGAACTTATATTTGCCGAAGGATTGACCTTCAGATCATTGCTGGGGTATAATTACAGCCAGTGGAATTTTGCAGGTTATACAATTCCAAACCACAACCATTCGGAGCCTAATAAAACTAACAGTCACAACAGGGATTCGAACTATAATTTTCAGTGGAACTGGACCAACACATTAAACTTTGCAACAACGATTGGAGAACAACATAAACTGAATGTTGTTCTGGGAACAGAAGCTATAGAATACTTAACTTCTTCATTAAATGCCAGCAGGAGTCAATATTTTTCGGAAATTCCGAGGTATATGACCCTAAATGCAGGGGAATCAAATATTCAGAACAGTGGTACTTCCGAAGGATGGTCGCTTTTTTCACAGTTTGGCCGTGTGAACCTTGACCTCTGGAATAAGCTATTCCTTGAAGGTACAGTACGCCGTGATGGTTCTTCACGTTTTGCCGAGGACAACCGCTACGGTATATTTCCGGCTGTTGGGGCTGCTTATGCCATTTCACAGGAAAATTTTATGGCCGGAACTGAAAACTGGATGGATTTGCTGAAACTCAGGGTTGGCTGGGGTGTCAGCGGTAATGACCAGATTGGTAATTACAACCCTTATTCTACTTATCGTACTGATAACCAGCAGGCAGCTTATTCTTTAACCGGTGCCGATAATAGTGCTGTAAAAGGATTTATACCGGGCCAGCTGGGTAATGATGCAGTAGGCTGGGAAACCACCCGTACGCTTAATGTTGGTTTGGATGCAACAATGCTCGACAGAAGGGTTACTTTCTCGGTTGATGTATGGAACAGGCTGACCTCGGATATGCTTTTCCAGGATCCTATCCCGAACGTACTGGGAATTCCAACAGCTCCTTATGTAAACATTGGTGAAATGAAAAATACGGGCTTTGATCTTGAACTGGGATTTAACAATTTTGTTTCTCCATCGGCTTTTAAGTATTCAGTTAATGCTACCATATCACATTATTCCAATGAGATTTTGAAACTGGCTACTGATCCAAAAAGAAATGTGGATGCAGGAAGCCTTCGTCAGATGACCTATACCAGGTATGCAGTAGGTACTGCCTTTCCTGAATTTTACGGGTACATTGTTGATGGCATTTTCCAGACTGATGCTGAAGCCGCAGCCCATCCCCAGTTTGGTACTACCTCTTACAACAAAGCCGGCCATTTCAAGTACAGGAACCTGAACGGTGATGCAGTGATTAATGCTGATGACAGGACCTATATCGGCAGCCCGCATCCTGATTTTACAGGCGGTCTGAACTTTGATTTTTCATACAGCAATTTCGACCTTAACCTCTTCTTTTACGGTAGCTATGGCAATGATATGGTGAATTATGTTACCCGCTGGATTGATTATGGCATGTTCAATGGTGGCTTAAGTAAAAAAGCACTGTATGAAAGCTGGGGCAGTCCAAAACTGAATGGCAACAATGCCAAAGCAACGCTTCCGATGCTTGATCAGGATACCAATTCACAGCAGCCATCAACTGCTTTTGTTGAAGATGCTTCCTTCCTGAGGCTTAAAAACCTGAAACTTGGTTATACAGTACCTTCAAGTTTAATCAACAGGGCACAAATAAGCAGGCTTCATGTATATGCACAGGTAACCAACCTGTGGACGCTGACAAAATACAGCGGGCTTGACCCGGAAGTGAATGCTTCAGGTTCAGGTATGGGATTGGATCAGGGTGCATGGCCAACCGCACGCCAGGTGATGTTTGGCATTCAGCTTGGTTTATAAGAGATTAATGTTAACAATTTAAGAAATGAAAGATATGAAAAAATTATCGATAGCTGTGGTCACCTTTATTGTGTTGGCCATGTCATATTCCTGCTCTGAGGACTTTCTGACAAAGCAACCCGAGGGCGTGTTGTCGGAGAACATATTGTATACTGAAAAAGGTTGTGATGCATTGTTGACAGGTTCTTATGGTGTGATTGGCGGTGGAGGCCAGGGTCTTGGCTATGACTGGGGTGCTTCAGTATCAAACTGGACCTGGGGTTCGGCTGCTTCGGATGATGCCTATAAAGGCTCAGAGGTTACTGACCAGGAGCCTGCCAACCCTGTTGAGAAATGGGAGCTCACAAGTACCAACGGGTATGTTGCCCAAAAATGGAGGTGGGCAATTGGTGTTGGTGCCGACCGTACCAATAAAACCCTGAGAGTTATCAAAATAACTGAAGATATGGGTAATATTTCTGCTGATGCTGCCAACCGGATGAGGGCTGAAGCTCGCTTTCTGAGAGCATTGTATTACTTTGAAGGTCGGCTGGTTTATGGCGATTACATGCCAATACTTACTGAGGAAATAACCGATGTGAGATCTGTATCAAACGTAAATGCTGAAGGTGCTATTCTCAATTTTATTATTGAGGACCTGAAATTTGCATGGGAAAGGCTTCCTGCTACCCAGGCACAAAAAGGGCGTCCTACAAAATGGGCTGCCATGGCACTTGCTGCAAGGGCTTACCTGCAGGATTTGAAATATGCCGAAGCAAAACCATTGCTCGACCAGATTATCAACAGCGGCCAGTTCCAGCTGATGGATAAGTACATAGAGAATTATGAGATTGCTACAAATAACAATGCAGAATCAATTTTTGAAATCCAGAACAGTGTGAACGACGGCGCCGGATATGGCTCATACAATGGTGAAATGGGTATTGGACTGAACTGGCCTCATGGTAGTGACATAGGGATGTGCTGTGGTTTCCACCAGCCTTCACAGAACCTTGTGAATGCATTCAAAGTTGATGAAAATGGTCTTCCATTATTTGATACATTTGATAATGTTGACTTCAAGAATGACCAGGGTATTGCATCGGATGCCAATTTTGTACCTTCTGAAGAATATGTTGATCCACGTCTTGACTGGACTGTCAGCCGCAGGGGAATTCCCTATAAAGACTGGGGAGTAAACCGTGGTGCAGAGTGGATCAGGAACCAGTCGGATGGCGGCCCATATCTGCCGGCTCCGAAGCCTTTCCTTAAGAAGGCCGAAGTTGCTACAAAGAAAGACAATACCGGTGGCTGGATGTCGGGCGTAAATGCCAATAACTTCCGTTACCTGCGTTACACCCACGTGTTGTTATGGAGGGCTGAGGTTGCTGCTTTTGAAAATGATCTGGCTACTGCACTTGACTATGTCAACCAGGTTCGTCAAAGGGCCGGTAATGATGTGGTGATGGGAAGGGTTAAGGTCTATACATTGCCTAAATCTTTCTATCCATGGGGTAATTCAGCTCCGGGAACCGAAGGTAGTGATATCGACTGGACACAGCCAGCTGCCAATTACAGGGTAGGTTTATATCCTTCATTTGCCGATGGAAATGCAGCCATGCGTGCTGTACAGTGGGAACTGAGGCTTGAGTTTGGAACCGAAGGTATGCGTTTCTTCGATTTGCGCCGCTGGGATAAACTGCCAAACAAAATTGGTGGCAAATCAATGGCTGAAGTGCTCAACTCTTTTGCAGCAAATGACCTGCGTACAAGAAAATCATTTATGGTGGGTGCAACATTTAACGAAAGCGACAAATATGCTCCTGTACCACAGGTTCAGATTGACCTGCAGCCGGGAGTGATTGAACAGCGTCCTGAATACAAATAGATTTGATTTCAGGTTAAGATTATAGCGGGGGCTGTCTCTAAAAG